>Ga0208666_1000075_pt1 | contig 43269 bp, 63 predicted proteins | sample 5B_taG_FD_184078 | JGI IMG/M metagenome (GOLD analysis project Ga0208666, IMG submission 184078) | Marine viral communities from the Subarctic Pacific Ocean - 5B_ETSP_OMZ_AT15132_CsCl metaG (SPAdes) (version 2) | ecosystem: Environmental > Aquatic > Marine > Oceanic | place: Pacific Ocean...
ATCTTCTTTGGCATATCTATTCCTTGCACTTATGCGTCTTAATATCTTGTATCGCAATATACTTTCCACATTTCTCACACTTTGCTTTAACTTTCTTACGTTTAAATATTCTATCCCACTCACGATTGTAAACCGTTTCGTTAGTAGTTCGTCTTCTTGAACCTTTACCCATAAGTGCACAGTGTAGAGTGCATAGCACTTTCATTATACCTGTTATGTAACCCGTAAGAATGTAATCTTACGCTAGTTAAGTAATATATATATATATAATACACTATACCCTTATATAGTATAAACCCAGTATTAGTAAGGCTTTCAGCAAGGGTACAGCTTTTTTTACTATACCCTTTGCTATACCCTTTTAACGCCTTATTTGCCATTTATGTTCCTATCCGCAACCAAGATTGCCAACCCGACTAATATTATTGATGCGGCCAGCACCGAGAGAAAGGTAACAGCTGATATGCAAATTATCTCTTTTATCAGCTCAATCATGTCTAAAACTTGCTGCTGTAATCACTAAATTCATCGTCTATCGCCGAATAATCTAAGTCAAATATCTTCTTGCCATTACTTCTGCGCGGCATGATGCCCTTTTCGTGTAAAACACGACTTGCTTCTTTGAAATCAGGCATCCTAGGGGATTTAATCCCCAAATCGCGCAACAATTTGGTCATTTGCACTGGCTTAGCGTTCTCACTGTCAAAATTAACGTGTTCTAATATCAAATCTTCAACACTAGACTGCGTTCTGTACAATTCATTACTGTCATGCAGTAATTCACGCTCATCTGGTGATAAAAACCAGTTCTTTTGTCCCTGCACATACATAGTTTCTTTTACCTGGGCCCAAAGCTGTTGCATATTGATGCCATGATTGACATTGATGTCTTTAACCGCGAGTACCCAGAATCTACGATTCCCAGACGTGTCCGTCAAGAACTCGCGTGCATTGACCGATGCATAAAACGCCGTACGGCGCTGATAAGTCGTAAAAGCACGGTCATAGGGTAGCCTTAGCTCATCCGTGCGTGATGTTACAAAAGCTTTCAGCTGGTCTATGTCTGATTTTTTAAAGGTAGACTCGATTTCGCCTAATTCTACAATCCAATGACTAACGGCTCTCTTTACAGAGTCCTTGTCAGAAGGGTTAAGCGTTGCACCCTCTAAGAGCCAACCATTATTGTAATCACATAGTCGTTTGAACCATAAGGTCTTACCGAGTCCTTGTGCTCCTTGTAATACCAGTATGCCTTCTAGTTCAACACCCTTAACTTCGTAAGCAGCGGCCACACAACTGATTAACCACTTCTTAAGAAGCATATCTCTAAGCTGCGCGGACTCCTCTGTAGTCAGCGAATTGAGAAAGTCTGGCAATCGGTCCTGTCCATCCCACGGCTCACTATCTATCCATTCTTTTACAGGATTATATTCGCGCGCCAATACTTTGAGATAGTCGCGTACCTTTGAATGGGGTATGCCCATATTGATACAACGATGCTCTATTTCAATTAGACTGGCTTCCTCATGCATGTCTGCAATAAAAGTCATGTTGGGTATATCTATCTCCATCTTCTTCTTAATCACGTTGTAGCGCACATCAACATTGTGCGTCTTTAATACACCGTCAATATTGTCTTTAGTATTCAAGAAGCGTCCGCTTGCTGAACGCACAAAATCGTATTCCACAGGCACATCTATCTTCTGCAAGACCACTTCGCCTTCGGCTATTGCAACTTCGTTCTTATGGTCGTTGTAATCGCCTGTCGTTTCTGGCATTTGTACTTCGGCGTAACCGCCTGCTTTATTGACCCAAGCTGCCGCTTTTTTTGCCTCTTTTTCGCCTGTCTGACTCTCGTCATTATCGGCGACAAAGACATGCTTATGACTTGGGAAGTATTGATACATAACCTCTGCTACTTTAATTAGATTGTAAGCATCGAACGCGACGACAACTGGCTGGGAGCGGTCAGCGTATATAGAAGCAGCTGTTGCATATCCCTCTGCGTAATTAAGGGTATCTGAGCTATTAAATATTTCTCTGCCGAGAAGAAAAAAACTACCGCTTTTTTTAGAACCAGTGAGAAAACGCTTGGTGCCATCGGGACCGATATACTGTAGGCCAACGATAGTGCCTTGACCATCTTTCATAGAGATAACCAAATTATTATTGTTATCTTTTTTTAATCCATAGGATAAAACCTGTTTCTTTTCTAAATATTCATGCTTTACACAATCCTCACACCTATCCCAAATGGACTGTGCTCGCTGTGCGGCCTGCGTATATTTTTCTGCTGTCTTGACCTCTGCCTGGCGTCGTAGTTCTTCAATCTCCGCCTTCTGCTCTTTAGTCATGCGGTATCTTTTACTATTCTCAGGTTTCCAGGTTGCTGTAGGTTGGTCCGTGCTGACACGATAATCGCCAATACGACCATAGGGGGAGGATTGGTCTAGCCAGGCTTGATACCAACCTACCAGCTTCCTTTGATTACCAATATTGATGTAGGCCCGACCTATTGAGCCATCGGCAATCAAACCCTTCTTAGGGTCTGGTTCATAGCCATTGTTGGCTAAGAAATCTTGAAATTGTGAAACGTAATCTTTGGTAAAGGGTGTGTTAAAATTCTTGTTAGGTCGTTTTATTTTTAATGACATCAATCCATCGCTTTTTTATGTGTTTACTTCTTTTGTAAAAGGTTATAGAATAATACCCAAGTTTATTATAATTTGCAAACACATTAGAGGAGATATTTATGAGCTTAACAATTAGTAGCGACGGTAGCGGCGAAAGTCTACCAAAATTACAGAAGGGAATCTATCTTGGAACTTGCTTTCGTATTATTGACTTGGGCACAACAGACCAAGAATATAAAGGCGTGAAAAGTAAAAAGACCAGAGTCCACATAACCTTTGAAGTAACAGAGGCGTTGGACCCAGATAGTAATACTTCCAAAATGGAAGACGGTAGACCTTTCGCAGTTTCCAAAACGTACACTGCATCTTTATTTGAGGCTGCGGCATTGCGTAAAGACTTAGAGAGCTGGCGTGGTAAAAGTTTTACCGAAGAAGAACTTGGCGGCTTTGACATTAGTAAATTACTAGGTTGCACCGCAAGAATAGAAGTGGGTCATACTGCACCAACAGAAAATTCTTTGGGCGGAAATCCAAAGATACTAAATCTGCAAAGACCAGATGGCGGCATCCAAGTTGTAGAAACACACAACGAAAAACAATCGTTTGATTTAGATGTTTACCTAGATGATTTTAGGGGTAAGCAATCAGCCGATAGCAAAGCTATGTGTGATATTTTTGACTCACTACCACCTTGGCAACAAGAAGATATTGAATCAAGTTATGAATACAAAACAGCTGTAGGTGAATCAGATGGACCATCTGAATCTGAAAATCTTGCTGCTCTAAATGAACAAGCAGCTGCGGAAATGAACACACCTGGGTTTGACGACGACGAAAATAAAAAAGGTTTAACGGACGACGACATCCCTTTTTAGGTTTACAGGTAGGCGACGACCCTCCACACAAATTCTCTTCTTACTCCAAGAGAACAGCCGTCGCTTACCAACCCAATACTATGTATAGAGATAAAGCAATAGAAATAGCAGATTTGTTAGAAATTAAAGGGGAAGCTTATGCTAGTCCAGATGTTTTCTTTGAACAATTAGCAAACACCTGGAACAGCATGCTTGGTGCTAATTTAACACCGAGTCAGTGTTGCGCCATGATGCTGGCTTTTAAAGCTTGCCGGATGGTGAACAATCCAAACCATAAAGATACAGCAGACGACATGGTAGGATATAGTTTGATACTTACTGAACTTGTTAAAGCACAAAAGAATGACTAACGAAATAGAATACGAACTACAGGTTTTGCCAGCTGCATTAATGATGCAACATTTTCTTGATGATGATACTGTATTGCGTCTAAATAACTACTTAGATGTATTAAAAAATGATACAGCTAAAACATCAGCTGGTCCTGACTTAGTGGGTCAAATACATCAAGGCGAACAAATAATAATGGATTACAACGCCGCAATACTAAAACCTTTTGTTAGTATAGTAGAAAGCTTGGGCCTTGCTTATCTACGACATTTCGTGGAACAAACTAAAACTCCTCTAGTCTCCAAGAAAATCGACGTTGATAAGCTATGGTCCGTCCATAGTTATGCGGGTGACTATAATCCAATTCACGACCATTTAACGACATCACCAATGGGTATATCTTTTACTTGTTGGACCAAAGTACCACCACAAATCAGCGAGCTGAATGATGATACAAATATCAGCTTATACGACAGCTCTGGAGCCATAGACGGCTTTATAAACTTTACCTATGGTTTGAACCAAAGCAAAGACCCAGAGCGCTTAAGACCACCTCAACAAGTTATGATTAAACCAGAGGTAGGCAAACTATTATTATTTCCCTCTTGGATGCAACATTGCGTCTATCCGTTTAAGGGTGAGGGAGAAAGAAGAACCGTTGCTGGCAATCTTAATTGTCACAGCATAACCAAAAATGAATTTGAGGAAATACAAAATGAAACCAGGAATATATGAAGACATACCTTATGAAGAATATGCAGAGATACCAGCCTTTAGGTCTCACGACCTAACTGCGGTCATTAAATGCCCATACAGCTGGAAGCATCAAAAAGCAATGGTCCAGACTCCAGCTCTGCTGGAAGGGCGGGTGCAACACACTGTTTTTTTAGAGCTGCATAAGTTTGATGATGAGTTTGTAATACAACCAAAAATTGACCGCAGAACAAAAGTAGGCAAAGAAGAGTATGAAGATTTTATGGCTAGCATAGGTAATAGAACAGCCGTCACACAAGATATGTTTGATACCTGTATTGAAAGACGTGATGTTGTAAAAAACTATGTGCCAAAAGCAGATGACCGAGCAGAACTAACGCTTGTGTTTGAGTGGCATGGCCATCCGTTTAAATGTAGATTGGACTGGTATGACAATGAAAGAGTTTGGGACCTTAAAACATGTCGTGACGCTTCACCTAGAGGCTTTAGAGGCGCTATTAATAGCTTCAACTATCACATGCAAGCAGCACTATATGTTGAAGGCTGTAGAGCCTCTGGATTAAGAGCAGATGGTTTTAATTTCTTAGCACAAGAAAAAGCTCATCCATATCCGTTTGGTGTTTACACTTTATCTGATGAGGCATTGGAATATGCCAGAGCAAGAAACGAACAAGCACTAGAGCTGTTGTTAAAATGTAAAGAACAAGATGATTTTAAACCCTACAACCTAGAGGGTGTCCAGGTTGTAGAATTATCAGATTTGTATTAGTTGGCTGTCTGCAACCAATCGTTGTAGGTTTTTTGTAGTTCAGCATTTAAACCGTGAAAGTTTGAATCTTCAAGAGCTTCAAATGCTATCTTCATAATTGCATTGCCATCCCAACCTAAAAACCTTGATACCACAGTACCAATACATTCCTCAGTTGTAGCATCATAGCCATCTACAAAGCAACAATCTCTAACCTCATCAACAAGTTTATTTAGTTCTGTATTAATAGACTTATCCATGTTTTCAATTTTTTGCAATTTGTCTTTAATATTCATGTTACCCTCCAGTAATTTGAAAATGGTATGGCCTGTTCGTCTACACCCCAATAAACACCAATACCGTCGTTAATATTACCAACTTGTATGTTGGCAGGGTTATGTTTCACTCTTGTGCCGTCATTCCACTTGATAGTGATATATCCGTCAGCATGTGTCGCATCTACTTTGCCAAAGCTTAATGGGATGCCAGCACCCCAATAGCCTGTAACTTTTTTGTTCAAGTATCTCACTACGCCACCTCCTTTGGGTATCTATTTAAAAATCTTGCAACTCTTTCCATGGCAGCACCCTCAATCTCCCACTTGGGCACACCACCATCAAGACAAAGACCTTGACCATTACCTATTGAATCACCAAATTCGTCACCCATGAGAGTTGACATGTAGTATCTGCTAACAAATTGTCCTAGTTTTATACCTTTTGGACCATCGTTGAAACAAGCATCTGCATCATAAAACTCAACAAGAGGGTCTGCCTCATTATGAATTAAACACATATTGTTACCATAACAATCTCCCTTTTCAACAATTCTTACATTCCACTCTTGATTTCTCTCGACATCAAGCAAGTTGTATAATTTTTCCACTACGCCACCTCCTTGCAGTTGCATTTTAAATAAACAGTTTTCTCTGGCATTGGATTACCAAAGCAATCTTCAAAAGTAATCTTTCTTTTGCCAGTACCTAGACAATCTTTGCACATGTTGTCATACACTTTTGCAAATCCGTCTTTGAGTTTCTTTGCCATGGCTTTATCTTCGTTGCCATGCTCGTCATAACTAATTACATCAAACATTATTTACTCTCCTTGATGAATTTTTTTGCACCCTTATCATTGGCTTTCATATAATTTTCTCCAAAAGCAAAAGCCATAACTTGTTCTTTTTCTGATTTATTACATTCAGATATTCTTTTTTCTTTAATAATTGCTATCATTTGTTTTTCAGTAAGTTTCATTATTTACCCTCCTTTTTTTTGTTATTAATTAAAATTCCCACATAGATATAATGCCATAAGTTGCAACTAATTGCAACTATTTACACACAATAATAACAAGTTTTTTTAGTCTAAGGAATGGTATAAATCTACAGTTTTTTGCTTATCGCATAGCCAGAAAACCAATAAGTATCTGTCTCCACTTTCTACTGGTAGGCCTTTATGTAGATTATTAAAGCTAGGAAACATGAGCGCATGTCCTGTAGGTAAAGGCGGGACCTCGCCGTAATTATGAAATGCAGTGCCACCACCTTCATACTTACCAGTATTCAATGGGACTACCACAGATATATCTGCTGATTCATCGTGATGCCAGGCACCTTGTTTTTTATCTTTAAGATTATAGTTTGCTATTTGTATAGATGCAGGGTCTCTACAATCTCTTTGCCATATTGCATTAAAGATAGGATTTAAAACAGATTGAACTACAAACCACATGGTCCTATATAGTTCAGGTACTTGTTCTTTTAAAACAATTTCTGGTATTTGTCTTAAAGTGTCCTCATCATCATTGCCAGCAAACTTTATTTCTTTTTTCATTTGTTCTATTTCTCTTAACAACATCGTACAGAAATGTCTGCGAAACAAAGGTACTTTATAAATATCTGGATATATTTTTTTTACTATATCGTGCGCTGGTGTTTGTTCCATATCTTTCAAACCCATAGCTGCTTTGTATTTAACTATATGCGGCAAGGTATCTTGAACCGCTTGATAAGTTGTATGGTTAATCATCCAATGTGATTGCATACTTAATAGATAGTTTTTCAGTTTATACATAAAAATAGTATATCAGATAAATATAAATAATTAGTTGTATATTTGTCCAAATTTTTATAGAATATACCAAACTAAAAATATATTTATTATATGGAACCAATATGAATGAAGGCAAAGAGATAAGAAAAAGTTTAGCAGTAGACCCAGCTACATACAATTTATTGGATGAAATATGTCAAATGGAACACCGTTCTAAAATTGACCAACTGAAAGTTTTAATCCAAAAAGAACATAAAAGATTAGCTACGGCCAATGCAGATGAAGCAGTTGTTTAAAAATATTATGTCAAAAAATAATAAGCCAATACCACAATCCTACAAACCTGTTATGGAAGCACAAGAAGTTATTGATGTGTTTAGTAGATTAACCATGCACCAGCAAGCAGCTCTAATACGCCTTATATCAAGAAACTTAGAATTTGATATAAACGGGGAAACCGTTATGGGTTATGAACTAGATTACGAAGTGGTTGGTGCCGTTATCAAAGCTTTCAATTCTTTAGACTAAAGAACCTAAACCGCCAACTCGGCGCATTGCAATCTCTCTATCTTTCTCGTCTGGCAATATAGTCGGAGATAACATTTGTGGTGGACTTAAATCTGTTGGCGCACTTGGAGCTGGTATATTCATAGCTCCGCTGTCAGGTGATATATTTTCAATTTCTTGTAAATACTGGTCAAAGTCTGTAGGTTCTTGATTTCTAACATCTTCGCTTTGAAACTCTTGAACCGGCTCCTCTGTAATACTTTGATAGCCTTCAACAACGCCTCTTAGACCAGTCTGACCTGCAATAAAATCATTGGTGGAGAAAAATCTATAAACCTCATCCAACGTATTTCCTGCATCTGGGTCTGTAAGCAATATATCTGTAAGAACTTCTTGATACTTGTATTGTTGTTCTTTTGATATTCTATTAATCATATCATCACCAAGCCTACCGCTTACTATTTTTCCTGGAGTGTTTAAAATAATTTGTCCTAATTGTACCGCTTTGATATTGTTGCTTTTAGCTTCATTTAACATTTTGCCTGCCATTTCTGTCAATGGCTGCGTTTGCGAACCACCAGGTGATATGCTAAAGGCCATTCCCATAAGCTCATTCATTTTGTAAAAGTTTTTAAACTCCTCTGGCTCTAACATAACTTGTAACATTTTTCTGTTTTTTTCTTGCATAAAAAACTTTTGCAGTTGTGGCATGCCTTTTTGTAAATCTTGGGCCCTGTAATACCTATCGTAGACATCAATCATGTATTGTTTTTTAATATCTTTAAACAACTCTGGGTCTGCTGTTTGCAATATTCTTTTAGAGTTTTGCAATGACTTTACAGAAACATTTGGGTTAAACAGCTCTTTCATTGCTTTGGCTGTGTCTTTATCTGTCATAATTTTGCCGAATCTACCAATAGCACTTTTTTCGACAAGCTGTAATGCAGGTTTGTTTGGGTCATAAACTCTTCTTGCTAACGCATAATCTGGGTGCGCTTCATCCATTAAAGCAGTCATGTTATCCATGATGCCGTAAAGTTGTCCTGCGTCGCCAGTGCCTTTACCTTGCAACTTAAAAGCAAGTGCTTTCATTTCGCTAGTACGTCTAGCATCTAACTCCATTAAATCAGTTACAAGAGTTCCATCTTCTTTATAGAATATTTTTTTAAACTTTTCTAAATTTTTAACTGTGCTTGGAGAAGGCTCAATAACTCTTATAAGATTGCCAGAACCATCCAATACCTCGCCGGCAATTTTGCTATCAATTAAATCTATAACACCCTGAATACCGCCAACTTCGATACCGTCTGGTGTATTTTTTAATGAATTGTAAACTTGAGTAGCTCTTGCTTTTCTTCTTCTTGTAAGCTCCTCCATAACTTTCTCACTTGTGTCAACAATTCTTTGGTTTACATCACCAACTCTTCCTGTCTGTGAGCCAATAGAATCTGCAAAAACGTTTATAGCCTCAGCTACTTGTGATGCTTGACTATCATAAAACTCCATAATCGCTCTGTTATCAGGCTGTTGGCTTAAATAATATTGTATGTTTGCTGCTCTTTTATTTATATTTTTTGCTTGCGCTGGTGTTAAATCAAAACCAAACTTTTTTGCTTCTCGCATAACTGTGTCTGCATCTTTTCTTAAATTCAATAAATATGTTAAAGTATCTGGGTCTTTGCGAAACAGGTTTATCACGCTCCCTGTACCAACACTACCTTGCCCAAAGGGTATCAATGAAAACGAAGAAGAAATCATTAGGTCTCTTGATGCGGCCGCTATTTCTTCTGCGGGCAAACTATAAAACTGGTTAATAGCAATTTCTCTAGCTGTTCTTGGAACAGCTCCAGCAGCTACGTTACCGCTAAATCCACCGATAGCAGTGGTGCCCAATAAATAAGCTCCAGCAGCATAAGGATTTTTTTGAGCTCCTTTTGCAAGAGGGTTTGCACCAGTCGCCAAATCTACTAAACCTTTTTTAAAACCAAATCTAGCTCCTGCCATACCACCACCAACATCTGCTGCAAAAGTTGCTGCGGGCGCTAAGTTAGGTACTATCTTATCTGCAAAAAAACCAACCGATTCGTTGTTTGGAAACTCTCTCGTATATTTTTTACCACCAAATTCTTTTTCACCGCGTGAATCTTCGTAGTAAAGTTCTCCATCTATATTGACATATTTTTCTGAACCGCGTGGGTCATTAGGAAAACGCTCTGATGCTAAAAAGTCAATCCTAACATCATCATCAAAAAACAAATATGATTTTGCTTTTCGCATAGTGTAATTGTCTTGTTCTTGTTCATACTGTAATCCAACTTTGTTAATATTATCTATGTCTGTAAGATAGTCGTTGTAATCTTTGCTCATGATGTAGCATCTTTTATTTTTTGATTAATTATTGCAATTAATTCTGCTTTTTTGTCATCAGGTAAGTTTGCATCATTTTCTATTTCTTGTATTTTTCTTTCGAATACAGCCACTATCGGTGGTTTACCTGTTGTATAAGTAGACTTTAAGTTGTTGCCTTTTTCTTGTCCTTCACGATAAGATTTACGCCACTTATCTGTATTAAAGTCCTCTGGTGTCTCATATCTATTTCCTGCTGCATCGGTATAATCTCCCTTAGCTATTGCTTCTAATTCATCAAACTCTTCATCACTAAAAAGTAAGTTTTTGTCATACCAATCGCCTTCAAACTTTGCTAGCTCTCTATTTACTTTGCTTGCTGTAATTTCACCCTTCAACTCTTTATCCTCAAGCTCATCAGCCTTTGCTGTGTAAGCATTAAAAAAATCTACGTCTCTTTGCGCCACTCTTTTTAAATACTCGACCTGTTTTATAAAACCATTATAGTTTGAGCCAAGTCCAGGTGAAGCTCTTTCAAACATTTCCATTTCTTTATTAGATATAGCACCCTTTGTTCTACTAACAATATCCATAGTAAAGCCGAGAGATATTTGACTTAAAAGTATTTGGTCACCTATAACATCTGATTCGTTTTGACTATTTATTCCAAGTCCATCCATAATTTGCCTTGGAAACAAAGTAAATTTTGCTACAGTACCAAAATTTTGTGGGCCTAATCTATTTGCAATAGCCTCTGCCTCATTTAAGTTTGCAACAGAACTAACACCAGCTCTATATTTTTCTAATACTTCGCTCATTGCTTCTTGCTGTGCCTTTATTGCTACTTCATCCCTTTTAGTATACTGGGGTCCTGTGTTTACAGATATTTTTGAGCCAGAACCTCTTTCAAAATATCCATCTGCTAGTAAAGCATTTATAGCCGCATCATTAGCATAATTATCTCTAATAGTTTTTGTTTCAATCTTTCCATCTGGCAGCTCTTTTTGAAACGTTAATAAATCGCCACGTTTGTTTCTGTTTTTTGCAACTTCGGTTTCATATTCACGCAAAAAATCTAACGCTTTTTCTTCACTTTGCATAGCCATCTGTGCGGCTTGAAAACCAATTTGTTGTCGCATTTTTGCATCCTCTTCTTTTGCAGCGCGCAATCTATCAGACACTCTTGTAAAACCAGCTCCAAGACCTGTGTAAGCCGAACCTACACCTGTGTTTGGTGTAGACAACAAACCTGCACCTAATTCAGATGCAACTTCATATATGTTCATTTTTTTTCTAGGTGGAGTTACCTGTGAAAGTCTGTCGTAGTATTTTTGATAGCTTTCTTCGTAGGTTGGCGTGTCTCTAAGTTGTTGAGATAAAGTATTCATAGTGCTAGTGCTTGCAGCACCGCCCCCATTAAATATATCTATCTGTTCTGGTATTTGAGCTCTTGATATTGCCATGATTAGTTTTTACCACCGTAAAGTTGTCCTAGAGCACCAAAGGCTGATAACCCTACACCCATGCCAGCTTGAACCGGACTAGGCGCTGGAACAAACGATGTATCTGTTTGGAACTGTCCAGCTGGAGCCATGCTTACAAATGGTTGTAATGCTTGATACTGTAACAACGGTGTCATTTGTCTTTGTTGTAAGTTTCTACGTTGTGCATCTAACATTTGCTGGGTTTGTCCTTGTTGTTGTGCGCCCATGCCATAAAGTGCAGCTATGTCAGATGCGGATGCGCCTGCTGCTTGCGCTCCTAGGCCTTGTAAACTGCTTCCAAGACCAAATTGCCCACTATATCTTTGTTGTCCTATGTTTTGTTCTGTTTGACCTAAGCCACTTAAAGCACCAGCTAAAGCTTGTTGTCCTGTAAATCCTTGGCCAGCTAATCCAGCTAAACCACTGCTTGCAGCTCTTTCTGCTGCTTTTTGTCTAGCAAACTCACCTAAACCAGTTTGTTGTGCCTGTCTAAAGCCTTGAGAGCGAATACCTCCTATTGCCTCAGCCAAACCTCTACCGATAGCTCTTTGACGCTCAGAAGCGCCGAGACGAGCTCTGGAACCAAAAGCAGACTCACCACCTCTTGCAATGTCACCAGCTCTTGCTCCTATATCTGACTTTGCTCCTTGTTCCATAATGTCAGAAATAGTTTGCTGTACTACTCTGTCTTCGTATGGGTCATAAAATCTTTCAGTCATGCTAGGGTCATAACCACCCACAGTTCCACGTAAAATATCGGCCGACTCACCTAGTCCTTGACGTAACGAGCCTAGACCGCCTCTAGTGGCCGCTAACGAGCCTATTGCAGCTGTACGACCTCTTTGTAAGCCTTCTTCTAAAGCTTGAGTACCAGCGCCATAAGCGTCTGCTGCTGTTCCTAGGTATGGGTCTTGTTGTCCTACTGATTGTCTTTGCATTTGCATTGCTGCAAGCTGGTCAGGACTAAATCCTGCTACTTGTTCATCTATAACTATAGGATTGCCTTGGTCATCGTAAAAAGTTTTTTCAGCAGCTCTCATAGCACCAGGTATAAAACCGCCTTGTCCATCAAGACCAAATAATAATTGTTGTGTAATTGGGTCTAACGTAGTTTGTCTTTGTGTTACTGATGCAGCAAAAGGATTATTTACCGCTTGTCCTGCGTTTGTAGTAGTAGTTGTAGCAGCTGGCTCTACAGGAGGTTCTACCACAACAGGGTCGTCAGTGGTGGTAGGCTCTACTACTGGAGCTGGAGCTGGTTGATTAGCCGCAACAGTTGTAGATGCTGGTGGAGTTACTGGCTCTGGTGGTGTAACTGGAGCAGGGGTTGTAACTGGCTCTGGTGTTACATTTGGTTCTCCAAGTGGCTCTTGAACAGTAGGTGGTGGAATAGGAGTATCTCCTAATATTGAAGAAAGTGGTGGTTGATTTCTAAGTTCTGCTGCTTCTGGTTCTCCACTTGGAACTTCTATTCTATCGCCATCTGGACCATAGGCATACACAAAACCTGGTCTTGCAGCAACCATTGTTCGTATGTTTCCGCTTGTATCTTGAAAAGAATAACCCTCTGGTAAGTTTACGGGGTCAAACATTTTACCAGTTCCATATCTTTCTTCTGGAAGAGGAGGTGGTTGTATAGAGTCTAATGGCGGTAGTATATTAGTTCTGTTCACAGGACTAAACGTTCTATTGTCTGTAAACCCACCACCTGGCCCACCTATTGACATAAAATCATCACGTCTTAAATCTGGTCCAGCATCTATAACAGGTGTATAAGGTTGACCTGTTTCTGGATTTATTGCCTGTCTTGTGTCTGTAAATCCGCCACCAGGACCACCTATTGACATGAAATCATCACGCTTGGGTGGTAAAGGCATTTTTTCTAATGGTTGTGGTACTTGTGGTATTGGTTGTGGCACAGCACTTATGACTCCAGGGGCATCTGTTGTTATAAGTCTGCCTCTATCTGTTGGTGTTATTCCAGAACCTGCTGTTACTTGTGCTAATGGTGGGCCATCGGGTGTTATTATTTTAGGCATAGAGAGGTCTGCTAAAGAAGGCATCGGAACAGGTCCACCTACGACTCTATTAGCTGGGTCAATAGGCTCATCTGTAGTAAATATAGGTTGAACTGGTGACGGTAATTTAGCTCGCTTGTCGTCTGCAATTTTAGCTATTAATTTTTTTGTGGCATCTCTAAAACTGCCACCTGCTCTCATTCTGTCAGAATCTTCTTGAGAAAGGGTAGTTCCCATAAATGTAATAGGTCCTGTATTTACAGGTGCCATAGGTAGTTGCCCTTCTTGACCAGGAGGTATAGGTACTGGTTGTAATGGTTGATTTATGGGTTGATTTATGCCACCTATGCCACCTATTGATGGTGGTCTAATTGGCATAATCGGTTGTTTTAACATTGGTGCACCAGGCACATTTGTTGGAGGTGGTGCTATTGTAGGAGGTAATCCATTTAATGAAGGTATTAATCTGTTTATATCACCAATAGAACGAGGTGGCACCAATGGACTTGATGGAACAATAGGCATAGGCGCAGGCATTGGCATACGTCTTATAGGTGGAAAATTTATATTTCTTATCGGTTGCCTTAAACCACGACTGGGTGGCTTTATGTCGTTTACACCTCTGATTAAATTTTTCAAAAAACCCATTACGATTCCTTAGCTTTGCTTGCAAAGACATCCATCATTGCATACATATTATCCATACCTCTTTCTCTGTTTTCATCCATAGTTGGCATTAAACTAATAATACCGCTAGGGTCTGATTGCATTTCGTATGAGCCAGCGCCTCTTACAGCTTGTCCTGTCATTACAAACTCACCATCGCTTAACATAGCTGGTATGTCATCACTGGTTTCTGTACCTGGACCATTTATATCGCCATCCATTCTTGGAAATTGGCTTGGGTCCATACCACCGCCTTCTTGCATTTGCACTGCTCCACCTTGCGCGTAAGCCATTACAGGCCCGCCATACATCATGCCCGAAGCCATGCCGCCTGTTAAATCTTCTACAGCACCACCGTACATCATCATTTGCATAGAACCAATGCCTTTTTGACTTGGTTCATTTTGAGCTTGTATTTGTATTTTCTGTTGTTGTAATTGGTCGATTTGGTCAGCTATCATTTGCGCTCTTTGTAATTCGTTATTACGAACTACCATATCGTATTCAGTCATAAGATTTTGTATTTCAGCATCAATAGAAAACATCATCATTTCTGGTGTTCTACTGCTAGGCATATTTTGTATGCCGCTCTGTAAACCTTGAACAGCACCTCCATCCATCATACCTGCTGGCTTGCCACCAGATAATTCTGGGAAAGTATTTGCAGGCAGTAAACCAAACTCAACTGGGTTTGGTGTCTCTTGTCCCATTCTTCTAGCTATTTCAGCTTCAATATTGTATCTACCTGTTGGACTCATGGTTGTTAATGGGGTTAAAGGAACGCCCGTTTGTTTTTTAGCGTCTTCGTAAGCTAGTTTACCTAAACCAGCAGCTAAAGCTCCGATACCAGCTGTCTTTGCAAAATTACCAAGACCTCCTAAAAAGCCTCCGCCTCCACCGCTACCGCCAGCGCCACCAATTCCGCCGCTACCGCCTGTTAAACGACCTAAGATACCGCTACCGCCTCCAGCGGCAAGTTGTTGTAATTGTTGAAGCTGTCCTGCTGGCATTGCAGCTAATTGTTGTGGAGTCAAGCTATTTAAAGCATTTTGTGCGTTTGTTTGTAAGTTTGCAGTAGTTACTTGGCTTTGTGTACCACTACCCAAACCAAATCTGTTTGCTAAACCTTGTCCTGATGAGGGACCGCCTGCAAAGGTAGAGCCTGTTTGACCAAATATACCACCTGCAAGAGGATTTTGTATGCCAGAACCAATGCCTCCAAAACCTTGTCCAACACCACCTGCAATAGGTGATAGGCCTGGTATGCCTGCTTTAGCTAAAGGGTCTATAATTGTGCTAGATAAAAAAGTACCTGCTTTTCCTAGTAAACCGCCAATTCCAGGTATTTTAGTGGTTAGTCCGCCAATACCACCAAGAACGCCACCAAGAGCTGTACCAACCCCAGGTATAAAGGCTGCAATGGGAGCAACTTTTTTAACTACTTTTTTTAGTTTTTTGCCTATCTTTTTGAAGAATCCAAATTGTTCTAATCCTGTGATTGGGTTTAGTGTAGCTATACCTGTACCAACAACAGCCTCTTCTGGGTTTACTCCAATTTCTTTAAATTTACTCTCAACCATCGCCTCAAATCTATCATCTTCAAAAAACTCTGGTGGTAAAACTACTTCACCTGGTTTCAAATGAGCAAGTTGTGTATCTTCACCTTCGCCTTGAGCAGCAATTTCTTGTGCAATACCTCTCATTGGAGCTTGTTCTTGCATTTGACCACGTTGCATAAGTATTTGCATAGATTCTTGTTCTTCTCGACTCATGTCCGGCATTTCTGTAGGCATAGTGCTTTTAAATATTTCCATTTCTCTATCTGATATAGCACCTTTTCCTGCTTGGTCTCGCATTATTCTTTTGTACATTTCTATTTGTTCTTGAAGTTGCTGGTCACCCACCACCTGAGCCGTATCAGGATTTATGCCTAATTGCTCTGCTATTGCTTTGTCTTGGTTAGACAAGACACCAGGCCCAAAAGCGTCGCCATCACCTTCTAAACGCTCTGGAGGCAACATAGAAGCGTCGCCTGTTAGTCCTAGTATTCTTTTTCTCAATAATTCATTTATCATTATGGCGTACTCACTGTTACTGTTCCTAAACTCATTGTAGCAGAAAGTCCAGTCAAATAAGTTTGATGTTCATACAGGTTTCTAAACTGTGTGCCATCAAAAGCTTGATGAACCTCTGTCGTTGAGTTAAATATAATAGCACCTGTGGCAAATTGCAACTCGCTAATGTCTGTGGAGTTATATGATTTTATAGCGTCTGGGTCTACAGAACTGAGGTTTATTTCTAATATTCTAATTAATCTGTTAAAAGTATCTGCTGAAACTGTTTCACCTTGAGCAAAAGGCAACTGAGTTGGTAGTAATTTACTCATTATCTACGTCCTGACGGTTGAACTTCTACTCTTGTGCTTCCTAGCCTCCACTTATAATTTTTTCTATCTGTTTCAGAGGTGTCATCATCGGACTCAAACCTTAAAACAAATTGTCTAGCGCGCGAACGTAATGAACCAAATGTAGAGCTTGATGTAATCTGTGTTGTAGAATCAGTGGTTAAGGTTTGATTTGCAAAATCACGTCTTTTAACAACCACATTTATAGCTGGATTTTGACTTGTGCCAACTTGATTTACAAACAATATATCTGGAAGTATTTTTTTAAGAAATACAAAATTTTCTCCATCTGCAATATCTATGTCAGCTGACTCTATAAAAACACCGTCCATTGAATCGCTATCATTGTTAAAACCTTTTTCATGCTCATAAACGTATTTGGTTGAACTTGCTTCACCAGCTGCTAAAGGTTTATTTAGTACGCCAGCTGCTAACCAGCTATATCTTTCTAATGAGCCTATGCTCCAAGAGTTTTCTTCATAGTTGTAAATTACATACCTAGATATTTCTGTTTCATTATCAGTAGTTGAAGGGTAAAAAAACCAAACTTCGCTAAACTCTTCGTTCAGACCTGCAAAACATTTAAACGCTTGGCTTTCATCTAAATCAGAAAAAACATAGTCTTGCACTGAGCATGGTAACTTTTGCACAGCGCCATTGTAAAAATAAAAACCTTTCTTAGACATATAAAAAACACCTTTTGGTGAATTTGCAGCAGCTTTAGGGCCAATAAGTCCTGCACCTTCATTAATTAGGTTTACAGCAAATGTGAGAGGTGGTCCAATAAAATTCATTGAATACAAAGATGTATCTGTCCATATTAAAACTTCTTGTCTAGCTTTTAAGCCGCCTACAATAGAAGAACCAGAAGATAATCTTAGAGAACCTGCGGTATTTGTTGCAAGTGGTTCAAACTCTAAGGGATTTTCTTGGTCACTAAATGCAATTAACATAGGGTCTAAAGTTCCTGTCCTAGAACCACTACTTATTGGGTCTGCGCCTAAAACTATTAAATGCCTATCGGTTTCTGACGTTAATACTTGCAAGCTTTGTGTTGGCACTAAGTTTGCGCCAGATACGGCAGAAAGCTTTACTGCTCTCGTTGTAAGACCATCGTTTTCAACCCATCTATAAATACTTCCGCCGCGAGGATTTATTATTAAATCTTCGCCATAATTATCATGTGTCCATAATCTAAGTTGGTTAGTGTCGCTCAATGCAGTAGATGAACCCCAAGCTCCAGCTCCCCAAGTACCAACACCCCAACCTGTTGATTCAACATAAAACTCTAAGCCAGAATTTACTTGATATGCTGCATCGGTACCAGAACCTCCATTGCCACTATCACTTGCATTTGCTGTGACTGTTGCACCACTTGTATCTTTGGCTGAAATTTCATAAGTGTTTGTGCCAGTAACTAAACTAATTTGGTATTCTTGGTTTATAACAGCAGCGGTAACATTACCACCTAAACTGACAGCGCTTGAAAAAGTAACAAAATCTCCACTTACAGCACCATGACTACTATCGGTTACAGTAAGCGTAGCAGAACCATTAGTTGCAGCAAAAGTAGCGGCATTTGTGGTGTTTTTTCTTATAGGTGTTATATCGTTATAAGTGTTGCCCTCTTCTATGTAATATTTATTAGTTGTGCCTACACCTAAATATTTATTACCACCTAATGAAATCCATGAGTGCAAAGCTCTAGCAGAGCCTATAATTGAATTTGAGTTAAGCTTTTCCCAGCCGCCAATTTTTTCTACGCGACCTTTTCTAAAACGAATTTTATCGCCGTCAACCCAACCACCTTCATTTGAATAGTCGGTTTCCTCTTTGTTTATTCCAGGCTTAAAATTAAGTTTTGATAGCGGCATAACACGACATTTACGCTAACCTAATTATCGCGCCTGTTGCAGTAGCGCTTGGAAAAACAATAGTAAAATCTCCAGCAGTAGAAGTTTTGTCTCCACCAAAATCTATTGCAGCAACAGCCTTGTCAGATTGTGTGTCATTGTAAATTAAACAACCTCTAGCTGTTACCGTAGCATTACTAAATGTTAAGTCTGCAAAATCACAAATAGCAGTAGTGCCAGATGTTGTTGGCGTTACTGACGTAAGTGCAGAGCCAGCAGCAGTATAGTTTGTGCCTGTAGCCTCACCTGTAGTTACGTAAGCAGTTGTGCCAGCTCCTAGTGTTGCAGAACTGCTATACAAGGCTAATTTAAAACTGTTACCACTTGTTGCTGTAAAATTATGTGTGCCAACAAGCAACTCTTGCTTGAAACTCGTACATATCGCTGATGTTATTGCCATTATAGCTCCTTCAATATTTTAGCCATGTCGCTGTGGCCCTGTTTTTCTAATAAATTTGCATAAGTCGTGTTCTGTGACTTAATTGCATTTTTCATACTATGTAAGATTACAGTATAAACTTGATTTTGAAAAGCCAAAGCCTGCTGTTTTATATGCTCAGGTGCATCGTTAGAAATGTCGCAAATTTTCTTAGTTGCTTGTGCTGCCCAAAATTCTGGGTCATGTCCTTTGCCATCTGTTGTTGTAATACCAACTTGACCTAAAACAAAATCGCTTTCTACGCTCATCCTTTATATGGTTCTGGCGGAACTACATTCTCATCTATTTTCAAACCATGCTGTTCTAATTGTTTATTTATATCTTGATAAGGTCCGATAATAAACTTACCCTCATGTGGAACTGCTACTAATGGTTTGTTTAATCTGTGAAAACCATAAAGTTTTTCTGTAGCTGGCACATTGGAATCTAAAACTGTTGACCTGCCGCTTATACCAATTAATATATCTTCACTCATACATTTGCTTATCCAAAACTCAACACAGGCTCTACCTGCCTCTGCAAAGTGCATATTTTCTTTGTATGAAAAATCTATGCCGAATAAATCTAGTCTACCAACCTTGTTCCACAAAGCAAAAGCTATAGCGTAAGCAACAGTATTGTTAAGATAGGCACATTTTGTTGCGTTACAAACTTCTTCTATTGGGTACATAACAGGATTTTTAATTCTAGGGTCTAACTCACAAGTATAAACAGGTGTTTCTGTTTCTTCTAAAACACGACACATAACAGATGTTTGTTTACCTGCATCGTCAGTATCAAAAAACCTACTTGCAGGGTCTAGCATAAATATACGGTCGCATGGATAAGTAGAGGCAGTTGAGTTTATACACCAAACCTCATCCCACTCTCTGCCGTTTTGTAATCCTATTGCAAAATCAACTTGTGATATACCAAGTCCTACTAGGGCAATTTTTTTGCCTTCTAAATTTTCTATTCTGTTCATCAGCTCACGCTAGAGCGGACTGAATCATACCTGTATTCGTCGCGTGTTCCACGACCTTCTGATGTGTTTTTCATTCTGGCTACCGCCTCCTTGAAACGTCCCTCTAATTGAGTGATAACGTCAGGCGGTTCTTTTAAAAATATTGCTCCTTCTATTAAAGAGCCATACAACAAAGCATCTGAATAATCAGTTGACAAAAATGTTGTGCCAGAGTCGCTACCAGCAGTCAAAGAGACTGGTTTATGTAAATAATGAAGCTCAACCGTATAATCCGAATCGGGTATAGGCGATACTTCAAATGCCGCATCATCAAACAAAGAGTAATATTTCGGTTTAGAGCGAGTAGTTCCAGATGAATATTCCTTTATGAATGATGGATGTTTAAAATCTAAATAGTCGTATGTGCTTGAACTTATTACAGCCAAACTCATAGGTGCATAAAAATCTGTAGGTGTTGCTAAAAATCTATTGCCTGTTGTTACAGTACCTTGAACGTTTTTACGTTGTTCTGGCAACTGCACGAAAGAAAATATACGGTCTTCTGCTTCTGTTATAAATGTTGGAAGTTGTGTTGTAAATGTAGATTCAGAGACCTGTAGGTAATCTTGTATAGCTGTTTTTAATGTACTGTATGTAAAACTCATGTTGTCACCGTTACCTCACCAACATTTGATGAAACCTCAAATGTAGATAATACACTACCCAATTTACCATCACCAACATTAGTATAGACTAAAAATTTTCTATTATCGTCTGCTTTATCTGGTCTTGCATTTCTAATAGCTTGTGGGTCTTCTGGAGCTGGCTTTGGTTCTAGTTGTGGATGTTTTGCATCCCACATATCTGGTCCAACCAATAAGCCATCCCAAGTTTTACGCATATCATGCAATTTATATCTAAAACCAGATATATCGCAGATGCCGTATGAGCGTTTACCTGATGCAAAAGACATTATGCGTTACTGTAGCTCCTTAAATTTGGTGAAATTTTAAAAGATGCTCGGTCTTCATCTGTAGATAAAGCTCTTTGGAACTCTTCCTCATACAAAGCTTTCAACATTTGTGTTCTATCTGGTGCTCTTTTAAGTGACATATAATAAGCTAGTCCTGCTGCTAAACATGGGTAAAATCTAAAAGGCATATCTAAAGTATTTGCTCCAGCGTCAGCATCATCCATTCTTGTTAAAACATTCATGTAAACAGTGTAAGTGCTAGACTTATCCGGAACTGGCCAAACAGTAATTGTTGGAGTTGATTGTTTATCAATAAAAAATTGATTAGGTTTGCCTGTGCTTGATTTAGTTGTTATATGTGAATATTCAGCTCTACTTAATCTTGTCATAGGCAAATCAGTAGTTTCTGTGCCTTCTGTTTCTCTAATATAGACATCAAGAACATCTATGGGTGCTGTAGCGTTAGTGCTATCAATGTTATATGCTCCTGTATCTTTAACCATAGCAACAGTTTTTTCTTTTACTGTCCATTGGTTTAAACCTCTGTTGGCCCACTCTGCAAGCATTAAATTAAGGCTTCTAGTAGCACTTTTTAAATCGTAACCAGTGCGAAGCTCTAAGCCACAACGCTCAAACGCTTCTTCAACGTAGTCTGCTACATCTAATTCAAAGTCTTTGCTTCCAGATAATGCCATAATTACTCTCTATCTTCGTCTGAGGCATACAAATTGTCAAATGTAGCCACTGGGTCTGTGTAGCTTTCATGTGCCTCGGCTGAATGTACCCATTGTGACGGTGCAAAATCTGGAGCACCCTCACCTGTTCTCCACAAAGCTGGGTTAGTTGCTCTTACTCTGTTATTGGGCAAAGCAACAAAGTTACCAGTATAGTCACCAGCATCGGTTAAGTATAACACGTGTGATTGTTTGTGTTGAGCTGAGTCGTCAGCTATTGAATGTTCAGTATAATCTACAGTAAACATATATTTACCTAAATAAAACTCACCATCAATTTTACAATACCAAGGACTTGAACTAACCCTATCTAATGTAACCACACTATGATGATGACTTAGACAATCCCAGGGTTGAGCTAAATGGTCTTGCATTGGGTTTGGCCACTCTTGTAAAGGAACATCTGCTACTAAAGCTTGAATAGGCATACGGGCCCACATAGCGCCACCATGTACGTTTTCATCTGGATAATTTTCAAAGTCGGTCTCGCAGCCTGTAAAGACCACTTGAAAGGAAAGAGACCTATCTGGAATTGTATTTACTGCAAACGCTAAAGCATGCAGATATTCACCGTGTCCGTGTTGATGATTAGTTGTAAACTCTTTTCTTACCCAGCATTTAAACTGCGGGATATTTGATATTAAATACGCCACCTTATTTAATTAAAAAGTTTTACCTTTTTCCGCCTTTTGCTCTGTACTTAGTACCTTTCATACCACCACCGCCAGCTCTGTACTTAGTACCTTTCATACCACCACCGCCAGCTCTGTACTTAGTACCTTTCATAGCACCACCGCCAGCTCTACCGCTTACTGGTCCTTTTGGCTTGCCTTTGGCTCTTATAGACGCGGCTCTTGCTGCCACACCTATGGGTCCGCTTGCAAGCGTCAAAGCAACTTTACCTGTTCTCTCAAGCGCATTAACGACTGATTTAGGCATTTTACCCATACCTGGATTAGCTTTCATTTCTGATTTTGCTGCTCCACCCAGGGACATATATTTAGTGCCTTTCATAGCACCACCTTTAGCCATGTACTTGGTGCCTTTCATGCCGCCACCTTTAGCCATGTATTTAGTTCCTTTCATATTATCTCCTTCCAAATAATCCCATATTTGAATTTTTAGTTATTTTACCACCTTTTGCGGCAAAAGTTTTTACATTTGTTGGCTTACCACCAACGCCTTGTTTTTTAGCTCGTTTACGACTTACTGCTGATTTTTTTTCTGATTTAGTCATGCGTGCAGCTTTGGCAGCTGGCACACACTTTGGGTATTTTCTTTTAGCGTCTTTTTTTTGTTTTGACCTGCCACATTTATCAAAGCCACCACCTTTTTTTGGCGAGCCAATATCAACCCAATCTTCTTTAAACCACTTGGTTAAACTCATTTTTAACTGCTAGGCACTCTAGTTTTTTTACGTTTGCTTTGCATCATAGCTCCGCAACCTCTGCCTTGTACCATTTTTACAGCACCACCAGCTTGCATAAAACCCATTTTGTTTCTTACTTTTTTTGGTAGTTTGGGTAAGCCTTTGTTTGCAGATGGGATAGGTTTCAAACTCATTTCACCACCAGCTGCTTTTTTCTTAGCACCTTTGTATTTACCACCCATTTTTTTGTATTCAGAAACCATGTAGGCATTTGCATAAGCCGACGGATATACGTCAAACTTCGCTTTTGCTTTAGCTTTGGCTCTAGCATAAATAGATGGATTAGCTACATTAGCTGGTGTTTTAGATTTAGCACCACCACCTTTTTTTAATTTTAAGGCGCCTAAAGTTTTTGCTTGTTTTGCATGTAAATTACTTGCTTTTTTCAAACCTTTTATAACTTTGTTTATTTTTTTCTTTTGTGTTTTATTAGCCATTTAACATTTCCACCTTCTTCTTGCTTGCCTAATTCTTGAATTAGGATTATTTCTAGTTTTAGCAGAGCTTTTCTTTAATTGTCCAAGTGACCTTGCACAATAAGACTTTCGTCTTTTTGCCGCTTTGCTACCTTTTTTTACTTTACCTGTTACTGCTGTTTTTAATTTTGAGCCAGGATTTTTCTTACGATAAGCAGCAACACCTTTTTTGGTCATGCCCGCTCCACTTTTGGTGGAGCGGTAATTACCGCCTTTGCCTACTGTCTTTGCTATTGGTTTAGCTTTTCTTTTAGGCTTTTTAACCGCCATCAGTCTTAATAATTTTTAGTTAGAACTAAAATTATTGTATAAGCGTCACCGCTGCTATGCCCAACTGTGGTTAAGTCAATATCACCTGTAACACCGCTACCTGCGTTGTTTGGAATACCTGTAAATAAATCGTAATACTCATCGCCTGTGCTGTCTGCTGGTAAATGAACCAAAAGTACATTTGAACTTGCATCAAACTCAAGTTTAACGCTCATACCAAATGTTGCCCAATAAATTCTTGAAACAGAAACAGAGGTACAAGTTTGTCCTGCGCTATTTTTAGATAGCGCAGAAACATCTACTTTTTTTACAGCTGACTCACCAGTGCCATCTGACACGTTGGTAAATTTTAAAATTGCGGTTTTTTCACCATCTTGGATGGTTTGTGAAGTTACTGCATCAGCCATGTTTTACTCCTTAAAGTTCAGTGTTTGCTGTACGTTCTTTATGAGCACCAATGTAATCAACACTTAAGGTCTTTGCAGCAGCAGCTCCATTTTGAATACCGAAAGAAACTGTAAGTTCTTCGTTATCTGGAACATTTGTGCTAACCACTGTGCCTGCTAATACATTATTTTGAAACACATGAAACTTTTGGTCTTTAGGGTCATAAATAAATCCTAAAGTCATAAAAGTATCATCTGCCAATGAATTAGGCAAAGTCAATGTAGATTGTGTGCTATCTTTTTCAACGATAAAACTGATTGTTGCAGCTCCATCTGATTTTAAAAAGAAAATACCATCTGTTACATCTAATGGTGAAGTATCAGTTAGCTGTAAACCAGCAACAATATCAGTTTGTGTTGCATCATTAGTTTTAAATCTAATTTGAAACGCTAACTGTTTGCCGCTTTCATATTTAAAGCCTTCTTTTACTAACTGAAAAAAGTCATTGTCGTTATCGCCAGCAGCATTTGTTACTAACAAAATACCACCATCGCCATCGGCCAAAGCCTCTGTTGCGGAACCAGTGCCGTCCTCAGTTGTAGTTATTGTCCAATCGGACGCTAAATAAGTATCAAAATCATTAAAGTATGAATGATACTTGTGTGGTGCAGGTGCTTTTAATTTACCTAATGAACCGTCTCCAGAAACATTGGTAACACCCGAAGTAAAATGCGTAGTCATAATCAGCCTCCTATAAATTAGCCATTGCAAGCACCATGCCCGCAACAATTAGTTCTACAATATTGATAATACTACTAGGCTGTATTTTGTGCAACCAAAGTGTCTTGGTAATTTCTAAGCTGTTTTATCGTATCAGCCGCACTGGTATGCAACACTCCTATGCCACCTGCATTGGTCCAGGCTTCTATGTTATCTTTTCTATCATCAATCAACACATAATCAGGTCTTGCATAAACAGCTTTATGCTTGCCTTTTAATGTTGCCGTAATAAAAACATCTTTATCTACATACTTTCTAATCCAATAAATTTTATCTTGCACTACTTTGGTTCTGTTAAGTACACCAGATGCGGTAAGTATTTCCCAATCCACTCCAAAGTTTTTTACATATTCAATTAAATAGTGCATATCTGGCATAAGTGGTAAATCTGCAAAAAGACCTTTATTAGATAGCTCAACTTTTCTATCATCATAAGTATTCTCGTTAACTAAAGGACCATTTAAGTATTTAGGTCCTTGCACTCCTCTCACAAAGTCAGCGAGAACACCGTCCATGTCTACAAATATTTTAGTTATCGGTGTCATTAGCGTCCCCAACCATAAGCAGTTTGATATTTAGGTTTTCCATCCCAAAGACTAGCATCTTCAAAAGAAGAAATAGAAACCCCATAAGGTCCAACTTTCTTTCTCATTTCTTTACCAATAAAAGCGTTTTTTACAGGCTTCACTAAATCCTCACTTGCGCCCTTAGTATCTAAGTATTCTTTACCAATTTCTTCTATAGTAATCATACTTTTAGTTTTCTTCACTATTTGGTAAAAGTTGATGTTGGTTTGGTCATAACCCCAAGAGCTATAAAGTATTTCTCCCACTTTGTACTTGTCTTGGTTTTCAGCAGCCATGGCTTTTTTCTTTTCAGCATATTTCTTTTTGCTTTCGTAGCTGTCCGCTATGTCCTCAAAGTATTGTTTAACATACTCGTCTCTTCTCTCTGCTGTTTTGAAACTATAGTATTTGTCATACTTGCTTCTTTTGCCAGCAAACACCATTGCTGTATATTTTGTGCCATCATCGTAGTCATTGATGTAAGCAACTGCATCTGTATTAGAATCTTCAATTTTTATTGAAGCCTTTGGTATGTAAAAATCTCTAGTTAAAGCCATTTTTCCTCCTTTTGGTTTTTAATTAAATATCTCACATAGTTAATATACTAAATATTGCAACTTTATGCAACTATTTACATACATTATTTTTAATTAATTTAGACCAAAAAAAAGGGCCTAAACTGGCCCTTTTATTGTAATACTGAGTAATAAAGTGTATTACGACTTCTAACTATGCACCTTGTGAGCCGTAGATTCCTCTCCAATCAGAGAAACCGAAGCTATATCTTTCCCTTGCTTTATATCTGATATTGCCAGTAGAAAAGTCTGGTTCCATAGAGGTTTCCATTGGAGACCTTTGGAACATTTTTAGACCTTCGCCTGAGCTATTAACAGATGTAAGGATGAAGTAAGCATCTGGGTCAGAAAGATAATGATTAACTGCATAACCACCAGGTAATACACCTGTGTTTTTAATTGCGTTAATGTCATTATCAGCTGTTCCAGTTCTGCCTTGAGAGTTAAGTATTCTGTCAGCCACAAAAACTAATTGTGGTGGGACAATAAGTTTGTCCGCTTGCACAGAAATAATTAAGCCTCTGTCATCTGTAAAGGTTGATATATCAATAAGATTATCTTCCAATGATGCTTCATTTAAGTCAGCCATAGTAGTAGCTCTGTTCGCAGCTGTACCACCACCTGAAAGTGGGTGTGCAGTGTTAATAAGTGATACACCATCGCCTCCTGTGAAGCTAGATGAGAAAGCATTATTTAAAACATCAGCACCTTTGACTTCCTTAGTGTTAGCCATTGATTTTGCTAATGCTTTAACATATCTTTTTCCGAGTGAGTCATAGAGGTTATCTTCAACACTTTCTTCTGTTAAAGCAAACGCTAACGCCACTGTATCGTGTGTATAACGTGCACTGTAACTTTCAGATGCGTTGTCAAATTGAACCCCTTGTCCTTCGGACTTAAGTGGTGCGGAACCAAACCCTGTTACCAAGACTTCTTCTTCAAATGCTCTATTAGAATCTTCAATAACGAAAATATCTTTATATTCCTCGTTATATTCATCATAGGACATCCCAAAAAGTGCGTTTAGACCAGGCTCTAGCTCTTTCGCTAATTGTGCTCTTGAAATTGCCATTATTTATCTCCTTATGCTAAACCAGCACCTTTTTGTCCACAGATATGATTCTGTATGACACAAAGGACATTAGTATTTGATGATGAAACATCATCGTTATCAGGGTCCTGAGATATATCTAACGCTTTCAAAGGCAGAGTAGCAGTGGTATTACCAGTGCTGACTGCAATTTCCATGTTAGAAATCCCAGATGAAGTATCGCCAACTGGTGAACCATCAACAATGTCGAAATTTCCAAACAAGTCGGCCACAGGCATTGCTGCGTCTCCTTGTATTTCAAAAACAACATTAGGGTCATCAACGACGCTTGCTATTATATCAGAAGCAGCGATGCTTCCAGGATAATAGTTTTTAAACACTTGTTCGCCTGTGGTTGGGTCAGTGTACTGAACACCATTGAACACTCCAACAATCGGAACGGTTCCAGTTGCGGTGTGTCTACCTATAACCCCAGCTGTAAGCTGAGTTACCAAGTCGCCTTGGAAGATAGGTGTTGTAGCCCCACTAGCAATCCTATATCGGCTTTGACCGCCAGAAAAGGGTGCTCCGCCCATCATACGAACAGGTTTACATCCAAATGCGCTATCTTTATTAGCCATTTTTATATTCTCCTAAATATGATTATTACTTTTTCCCAAAAGTAACATTAGACCTTCTATCAGCATCATACTTAACATATCTACCGTCTTTTTTGGCATCAGAAAACATATTGTTATCTAAAGCTTCTTTTTTAAGACGGGTTTGGTCTTCGTAATATTCATTACGTTGTTCCTTTGTTTCGATAGGTATTTTTGCTAATAAAAGTCCTTCACTATAAACAAGACCAGCATGTGCACCTTCATCAGCAGTAGGATAAGCATACTCACTAGGTAAGTCTGTTCCTCTTACGAGTTCCCATCCTTCTCTAATTCTTCTACTTACATTTGCTTTGTCCTCTTGCCCTAGCATGGATTCTCTTATCCAACGATATTCGTACCCTTCTGGTGGCGCAGGAGTTTCAAGTTTTCTTACTGGTCGCCATGGTTGTCTACGAGTATTTTTAGCGTGCTGCTCGGATTCACGGGAATTTCTGGAATGTGTCATTTCATTATTTTCTTCTGTTGTCATTTTGCCTCCCTAGATGCAATGCGTTGTTTTTCTTTAGCAACGGATTTTAACCAAACGTCTTCCGTCATGCCGTATGGCTTTAATCCACGGAGTCTGTCAACTTCTGTTTTTGAAAATTGCACACCGTTCTTTTTGCCTTGTGTTTTTTGCCGACCTCCTACGGAGGCTGAGGCGACTCTTTGCACAGCGGGTCTGCCCTCACTTTGTTCAGCATTATCCGATTTTAAATCGGGATAAACTTTACCAATTCTTTGGTTTAATTCATTGTAATACTCATTTGAATCTGGTTCAAATCCTTCATTAACTAAATTTACATGCGTAAATTGAGCATATTGTGTTGCTTCTGGATTTTCACCAAACCATTTGTTTTCAGATGCCCAATCTAAAGCTTCTTGTGTTGGTACTACTTGTTGTTGTTGCGCTTGTTGTTGTGGCTGCACTTGAGTTTGAGCTTGTGCTTGACTATAAGAATCTGTTTGTCTTTGTTTTGCTATTCTTACTTTTTCTTTTTGTATAGAAACTTCATTTTTAAGACTATCTGCCTTAGAAATCATTTCAGCATCACCAGACTCATGCGCTTTTTTAAACAATTCGTTTGCTTCACGTTCTTTTATAGACATCAATTCTTCATCTTTTGCAAGAGAAGTTTGTTGTGCTTGAACTGCATGCTGATAATAATTATGTACCTCAGCCTCTTTTTGTTGTAATGCTTGTTCTAAAGCTTGTGCTTTTTCCTCAGCAGCTCTTTTTCTAGCATTTAATTTATTAATTCTTTTTGATACACCTTTTGTGTAATTTTCTAGTTCATCTTCACTAGAAGCATTTTGAGACACCTCCTGTGATTCAGAATCAGTAACCTCTACCTGTATTTCTTCAACTTCTGGTTGAATTTGTTTGTTTTCATTTTCTATCGTCATAAGCTCACTATATCATCTGGATTGAGAATGGTGGCTATAACCTCATCATCATTAATGATTCTGACCTCTGCACCATCTTCAAGTTTAAACCTAGAGCCAGAGTAACGCCCTATTAAAACCCATTGTTTTTCTTCACACCACGGAGTATCGCCATAACGTTTTTTATCGTTATAGCAAAGTGGTCCTTTTTTTACCACATAAGCTACTACTGTAGCTAAAGATTCGCGGTCTGTTGTTTGTTTTGTAAGTATGATACCACCGTCTGTTTTTGCTTTACCAGCATAAGGTAAAACTAACATTCTCCATCCTGTCGGTTGTGGCATCCTGTCTAAAATTGTTTTATCTAATTTTTCTGGGTCTAAAACTATCGCATCTGGCTCAACATAAGCTTCTGCTAATTTTTTTGCCATTACGTTATTTTTTTGTACATCTGTCATATATCTTTGCCTATGTCACTAATTGCATTTGCAATATAGTATAAAGCAGAAAGCTCTCCTTGCAAATATTTATAATGTTCAATATCTTTTAGTCCACCAGACATTAGTGTTTCTTGTATTTGCAGTTCTCTTTCAGATATGGTCTTTTTAATTTTTTCTATTAATTCTATATCGTCCATTTATTTACTATTTTTTGGTCTGCCTCTTTTTTTTGCGACTGTTTTTTTTGCAGCTACTTTTTTTGGCTGTGTTTTTTTTACTTGTTTTTTAGGTTTTTTTTCAACAACCTGTTCACCATTTATTATAGCCATCTTTTTTTCAATTCTAGCCATATTTTCTTGATGCGCCTTATCTTCGGCTTCTTGTTGTTGTTTTAATTCTATAGCTTCTTGCTGTCGCATTTGTTTTTTTTCAGCTTTTAATTTTGCTATAGCTTCTAATTTATATGATGTTGTCATTGTATTCCCCGTATTTTATTTTCTAACTCTAATAATTTTAAATCAGCGTTTTGTTTTAGTCTATTTATAGCTACATCAAGTTTATCATCTGCTATTTGTTTTTGCACATCTAATCTTTGTTGTTGATATTGACTATCCATCATTTTTTCTTGTTGTCTTTGATTTTGTTTTAAACCAAATTGTTCAGATTCCATATCTAATTCTTTATCTTTTAAGTCAAGCTCCCTTTTTCTTATATCTACAAGTGGGTCTTCGCTACCACCGACACCTATTGATTGTAAAAATTCGCTAGTTAATTGTGCCATTATAGAAGAACTATATTGCTCAATAATCATTTGTATTTGTTGCTGTATTTGTGCAGCCTCTTCTGGACTAACTTGTTGCATTTGTGCTTGTATCTCTTGTATTCTTTGTTGAACTTCTGGAGGCATCTGTTCTTGTGCCATTTGTCCTGCTAAAAATTGTAAATGTTGCATGCAGTGACTAATTATCAAAGCTTGAACTTGTGGACTTTGTTTTACAATTTCTGTTAAAAACAAACTTTTATGTGCTTCTAAGTGAGCTTCATGGTTTTGTTCAGGAAAAGCCTGTGCAGGCTGTCCTAAAAGTAACCCAGCGTTTTCTTGTCCAGCATTTACAGGTTTAGGTGTCATGTCAGGCGGTGGTTGTAGTAAAGAATCTACGTTGTCAACACCTAAAGCTGCATACATTCTTTTATATGCTTCATAAATACCCATAGGCCCATGTATTTCAGGGTTAGATTGCACCATTTGTAATAATTCTTGTGCTAGTGTGACTCTTTGACTTTGTGAAAATATATTAGGGTCAGATATAGGTATGATGTCAACTCTATCATCAAAGTCCATTTGTTTTACTTCTTGTGAACCAGAGCCAATTTGATAATTGTAAACCGGCGGTAAATACTCACTAAATACTTTTGCTAGTAATCCAAACTCAATTCTTTGAGCGTAATGCAATCTTTTGTGTATTGCACTCATAACTTTTGTGCCACGCTCCAATAAAGCAACAGTTGTTCCAACTGGCATGGCTTGATTCATGTCACCAACATTCATGTCAGCTATAGCAGCAAATCTTTTACCAGAATCTACTAAAATACCAAGTAATTGCATTAAAACACTGCTAGGTTCTTTAATAGGTAACGGTATGAGGTTTTCTCTTAATGAGCCTCCAGTAGTATCTATATCTCTAAACTCACCTGGTTGTAATGGGTCGTCCTCGTCTCTGATTCTCATACCTCTAGCTTTAAAACCAGCAGGAAGATTTGCTAAAGTACCAGCGTCAATAAGTTGTCTAAGGATAGATGTTGAAGCTTTTGATAGTCCACCAATCATGTGTGATAAACCAAGGCCGTAAAATCCTAATCCAGGTAAAAATTTGTACTGAACAAAATAATTTATTTTATTTTTAAGCGGGTCATTTTGACGGTAATTTCTTCTAATTGATAATATTTGTTGAGAATCTTCTTCAATAGTAACAATATATGGTAGTTTGAGACCTGTTTCCATGCCTTCTTGATTGATGTCTTCAAAACCCTCTAAATCTAAAACTGTATGTACTTCATATACGGTTCTATTTCTATTTTCTTTATAAGATGAAGATATACCTTGTATTTCATCTATAGCTTCTGATATATCAGACATATCTTCACTATAACTACCAGAGCCAATATCTACATTGGCATAAAAACCAGATACTTGTTGTTTTTTAATTTCATTAGCCGACATGCTTATTACATGTGTAATCCTTTCAGCAGAACTAATGTCCGGTGCTTCGTATGGCACGATTAAATCTTCTGGTGCAATAAATTTAGCAACTGCTCTATTTAAAACAAAATCAAAATATATTTTCTTAAAACAAGAGCCAGCTAAAGGAAGATAAAAAAGCATTTGGTCAAGTTCAGGGTCATACTCGTCCATTTTATTAAGAATATAATAATTCATAAATTCTTGGACTCTTTCAGCTTGATTTTCTGTTTCTATCGTTCTAGCACCTATTATTTCAGTTTTGACTGGTCCTTTCGCAGGTAACATTTCTTTATAAGCCTGTGCTTGGAACTGAGTAACGGCTTCTGCTAAAATTGGATGCACTACACCAGAACTGCCCTCAAACGGTTGTGACCTAGTTTCATCAAACTTCATGCCTAGATATTTAAGACCATCTGTGTATGTTTTTTCCCATTCACTTCTTGATTCTTTATCGCCACTTATAGAATCTAATAAATCACTAGATATTTTTTCTAAGGTGTTTTCATCTATAAAGTCTACAAGGTTTGCATCAAAACTCATTTCTGGTTGTGCTTGTGGTGTTATTTCTTCGTCTATTAAAACTTGTTCTTCATCAACCAATATTTGTGCAGCAGCAGCAATTTGTTCGTCTCTAGTTGTGTCTGGTACTATTTCAACAGCAGACCCAGTTCTTCTAATATCTGGGTCGTCTTGTGTTCCTAATTGTTTATCTATAGCCATAATTAATGTATTACCCTTTTGGTTGTACTTGATTCCAACCCTATTTCACTTCCTATGATAGCCTCTAATTCACCATCAATCAAAAGGCCATGATACTCTGCTATTAATTTTGCTTGCTCAAAATTTTTTGCATGTATTAGTGGGCCTGCATGTAGGTCGCCATCCCATTCAAAAGTAGTTGCAAAAGTTTTCAATAGTAAACCGTCCTATTTTTACTAAGTAGTTTTACTTCATCTTGATAATCTTCATATAGAGATATAAAACCACCTTGACGAAATCTCATTAAAGCCATTGTAGCACTATCGCAGAAATCATCATAATCACCAAATGGGAAAGAAGCCATTTCTTCTATTACATCCTCTGCAAAATCATCTTCGGGCGCCCAAACCATTCCAGACTCAAATATAGGTGCAACACTGTTCATACGTGCTATTTTATCTTGTCCTCTACTAGGTGAGTAAGATGTAACTGGTATGCCCATGCGCCTTAGTTCATGCGTAAGAGGTGTTCCAGAGGCTTTAGCCTCAATTAAAACACAATCTGGTTCCCAATACCTGTATTCTTCTAAAGCAAGTTTTTTTAGTTCAGGAAAATCACACCTAAGTCTTTTTGCATCTAATAAAATTATTTCATCATTGTTTTCATCGCCACGATTAAAAATTGCCCAAGTCGTAATAGCTGAGTAGTCCGCAGTTTCTTTTTTAGAAAAAGCGGTATCATAACTTTGTATTACATAACTATATGGTGGTACATCTTCATCTTCCCATCTATTCCACCACTCCCTTTTAACTATAGAGCCTTCTTCTGCTGTGGGATTTTGCATCCATTGGCTATTCCATTTAGATATAGGTAATGATGCTTTCACTCCTAACAATTCTTCTTTTTTCCAAAACTCTGGCCAAAGAGGTTTATCTGATTCTGGCATAATTGCAGGAAACTCTACTACTTCCCATTTGTCTGCATTTTCATCGCCTTGTTTTTTTAAAACTTTTCCAACCAAATCTTTTGTACTCCATCTAGTCATAACTATAACTATGATGCCTCCAGGCTGTAAACGCTGTCTAGGACCAGATGTGTACCATTCATAAGCTGATTCCAAAGATTTAGGTGATAAAGCATCTTGTTCACTATGAGGGTCATCAATTATTAATAAATCAGCACCACGACCTGTTATAGCACCACCAACACCAGCTGCGAAAAACTCACCCTCTTGGTTGCTTGTCCAACGACCAGCTGATTTGTTATCTGCTTGTAGTTTTAAATCTGGAAATATATGTTGATACTCTGTGCTATCTATAATATTTCTTACCTTACGACCAAACCTAACAGCTAATTCAGCTGTGTGAGTTGTTTGTATTATTTTTAAGTTGCCGCGTCTTCCCATCATCCATGCAGGAAAAAATGTTGATGCAAATTCAGATTTAGAGTGTCTTGGTGGTAAACATACAATTAAACGTTTTAGCTTGCCTTCTGCTATACGATTAAATTTGTCTGCAATTATTTTATGATGTCTGCCTTCAATAAAATCAGGCCACATGTGATTAAGAAAACTTATAAAATCATTTTGACAGTCATCTTGTTTTTCAAGCTGGTCGTATCTTTGTAATAAAGCTACGGCTTCTGATTTATCCTGTTCAGAAAGAATATCAAAATCTTTAAATGATACATCTTTCATAAACGAGCTAAGTCACAAGGTAGCGACGATAACTTTTGCAACCTAGCTCTAAGCGTAAACGCCTGATGCTAGTATTACATATCGTCAAACTTCGTGCCATTCTTTACCTTCAAATAATAAAGCCTCTGCCTCTCTTCTTCTAATAAGTCCCTGTAAAACTTTGCCTCCAGCTTTATTCCATCTTTTTATTTGTGCAGGAATATCATTCCAATCTGGATGTGAACTATTTAAAACTTTTAATAAAGTTGAACTTTTTAAATTAGCTGGGCCTAGATTAAAAACCCACGAAACTAAAGCATCAAATTCGTTTTGTTTTAATTTATTCTCAACCATGTCGTTTATATAACCTTCATACTCTTCCATTTCATGCAGTAATAAGTTGTCTGCTTCTTCTTGTGTAATGCTGTCACCATCTTTGACTCCTTTGGTTGAGCCGTAGCCTATTGTCCAAACGCCAGCAGCGCATTTATAAGCTTCAAGTTCACAGCCTTCAAATTTTTTAATTAGTGCTAATCCTTCTTGTGAAATATTCATATTATTCTCCCCATTTTTTTGTTTTTGTCCCACCGAAATAAGGTACGGCAAGATTTTCTTTTTCAAGCAATTCAGCAATATTTCCTTTATCGCAGAATATGTCACCTAAAACTCTTCCATATTTATCTGTTCCATAAGATTTAAGTGTTATATCACCTACTAGCCATTCTTTCAATTTTTGTTTAGCTAATAAACCTAATTCTTTTTCTTTTGTTCTTTCTGGGTATTTTTTTATATTTATACGGCTTTCTGGTGTATCAATGCCGTTTATTCTGACAGCTTTGTTGTGTAGTTGAACAGAAAAGCCTAAATCAATAGTTTCCAATCTTACTGTATCACCATCAGTTACAGATTTTAGTTTACATTTATATACAAATGCTTCTGGTGAATTACTCATTTTCTTGCTCCTCAGTTGTAGTTACTTTTCTATAATACACCACTACATCTTTAAGTTCAGTGATATACCTTTTGATTTCTTGCATGTTGTATGCCATAACTTCGTAGTCAGGAATAGTCATAGCAAGAAATACTAACTCTCCCTCTTGTTCTTCTATAAAGGCTAGTTGTTGTTCGTAGTTTTCAGGTGTAACCACAATCCATAAAGGCTCTTGCAAGTCTATTTCTCTAGGCATAATAGGTTGTACTATTTTCCTATCTATAGGTTTTGCTGATACTTCTATTTTTTTAGTCGGTATCAGGCTGCAACTGTAAACCATCATCAAGGCCATCAACATCACTGCTGATTTGCTCAATGTTTTCCATAATATGTTTTGTTCCATTATTTATTTTCCTCTGCATTTCTACTGGGTCTGCTAGTATCTTTTCAGCTAATTCATAGTTTTGTATAAATTTTGTGTATCTGGAAAGTTCTTTTTGTGCTTCTTGGCTTTTTACAACAAGATTATTCATTTGTTTTGTTTGTAATTCATAGTCGGCTTGTATAGATTTAATTGTTGCTTCTTGTGTGGCTATAGCACCTTCTAAAACTACATTATTAGCTTTCAGAGTTGAGTTTTCTTGATATAGCCAATAACAACCCATGCCTAAAACTAAAATTATACCTATGAATATTTGTTGCATCATTTTAAACTGTCCATATTTGTAAAGCCTTTGTTTTACCTTTAACTTTTATAGGTTTTGGTAATTTTAATACATTTTTACAATTTTTTGCAGTATTTTTACCAATTAAGATGTCAACACCAGCTTCTTTTGTTGCAGACTCTAATCTTGCGGCTACATTTACCGCATCACCAATAGCAGAAAAATCAAACCTTGTATCAGAACCCATATTACCTATTACTGCTTCACCAGAATTTACACCTATGCCAATAGCTATCGGTTCTGGTAAATCTTTTTGTAGCTGTATGATTGCAGTACGCATATCTTGAGCACAAGCTACTGCTTTTTTTTCGTGTTCATCTAAATCTAATGGTGCTCCAAATATTGCCATACAAGCATCACCTATAAATTTATCCACCATACCACCATGTGCCTGTATGCAAGTAACTTGTGCAGTTAATACTTTATTCATTATGTCTGTTACTTGTTCAGGCTCTAATTTTTCAGACAAATTTGTAAATCCCCTGACGTCGGTGAACAAGAACGAGCAATATTTTTTTTCGCCTCCAAGTTTTAACAAATTAGGATTATCTTGTAATTTTTTGACTTGTCGTGGGTCAAGATAGTGTTCAAACTGTTTTTTAATTTGCAGTCTTAACTTGAACTGCTCTCTAAATCTTATATAAAATGCTGTGGTGCCAGTAATAAACTGTGATATTAAAGACCAGGTAACATCAACAAGTAAGTTTGTTTTTATAAGGTAATATCCAAGAGAGCCAGTAGAAACCATAATACTTAAGCCTAATATAATTCCCCATGTAATGCCAAAACGTATTAAAACAAGCCATATAAGGCTAACTGTGACTAAAAATATAACAAGTTCTACTGCTATTGCCCAATCAGGTATAAAAGGACTGTCTTGTATAAGTATGGACTCAGCGAGTGCTGCTTGAATCTTGTGTGGTTCTAGTAATCCAACTGGCGTGGCTACTTGTGGCATTACTCCATTAGCAGTAACACCTACAAAAACAAACTTACCATTTACGTCCATTTCTTGTAAATCTGTTTGTGGTGTATCAACCCAACTAATCCATTTGCGACCAAAACTATCAGTTTTAACAGGTGGTATTCCTCTTATTGATATTTCTGATATTCCATTATCATTAGTTTTTATAATATAAGTTTTAACATTAAATAAAGCTTTATATATTTGTGTGCCAAAACTAGGAATCCACTCGTTTTCAGGGGTTTTTACTAAAAGAGGTATTCTTCTAACAAGTTGGTCTATGTCAGTGGGAGCAATGGCTAAACCCTGTAATGTATTATTTTTTAGAGTGTTCAGGTTTTCCTTAACTCCCAAAGATACTATACCACCATTATCATCACCCATGACAACTGTGCCAGTTGATTTTGGATATTTACCCTGACCGTCCTCAAACATAGCTATTACGGATGGAGCGTAGCCTAAAGACCTTGCAAAATCTTCATCACCTCCCATCCTATCTGCTTGTGGAAAACTAATAACCCAGCCAACGCCAACAGCACCTTTACCTAATATTTCTAGCTGTATTTCAGCTAATCTTTGTCTGGGTAAAGGCCAACCACCTTCACGTTCCACATCTTCTTCGGTAATATTCAGTATAACAAAGTTGCCTGACTGTTCTGGTGTTTTTACCAATGCATCAAAAGTTTTAAGTTTTAGTATTTCTGTTGGCGTGCTTTGAAATAATAATGGTAAAGACAGTGTTATAAGTAGAGGTAATAATAATCGTTTCATTTAATCACTTTGAGTGATAGTAATAACACTATCGCTGCCTCCATTTATTTTGACAACGTTAGATATACCATCTTGTATTAATATTACTGTATAAGCGTTAGAGCCGTTTAAGTCAACTCTTACACTTTCATTTACCTCTCTTCGCATACTTATTAAATTACCTGAAATTAGAGTTGTTATTTGTGTTTCGGGGTCTTTGCCTAATAAAGTGCCAGATATTTGTGTGCTAGTTGCTTGTGCTAAAGCATCCTCATCTTCATCAATAGCTAAAGCATCTAGTACATTAAGTAAGTCTTCAAGATAATTAACGTCAAGATAATTAATATCTAATTCTGTAAATTCTAAACTATCTTCTTTCAAATAATCTTCTGCAAGATAGTCTATGTCTAGGTCATTAAAATCTAAAACGCTATCAGTTTGAGTGTTAGTAACTTCTTCTTCTGCGATAATTTGTTCTTTAGGCGGCGTTACAATTAACATATTATCAATAACATCTAAAGTTAAATCTAAAATCACAGGTTTTGTAGGAGCTGATTCAAATACACTTACTGTAGTAGCTTCATAAGGTTTGTTCAATATTACTGTCCCCATTGCTGTAACCACTTCTATTTCGCCACTAGACAAACCAAAAGCATCTGGCAAAAGAATAATTAGACTACGCCCAAGTTCGTCAACTGTAGCCGTAAAATCAGTGCCACGAATAGCTATGTTGGCTGTAGGTGTTTTTAAAGTAATGTTTTGTTTGTCTATGCGATTTAGATTGCCTGTTATAAATCTAGCCGTGCCAAGTCCAAAGGTAAGAGCCATCTTTGATTTGCTTGGGTCAGGGTCATAGATATATTCATCAATTAAAAGCTGTGAATGTTCTGTAAGCTTTACAGTAGAATCATCAAGAAATGTAATGGCCATACGACCATTTGTTGTTATGGCTTCATCGTTGCTTTGTATCGCAAACTTTAAATCTGCATCGTATGGCTTATCTCTAACAATTTGTGCCGAGCCATTTAGTTCAGATATGTCACCTATATCAACAGCCTGTGCTTGTACCTTGGTCGTTTTGAATGACACAAACAGTAGAAGCAGAAGTGCCAGAAATGGATATAATTTTAAGCCAGTCATTGTCTTGGGTACTCAGTTGTTGAATATTAAATGTTCTTGAACCTCCGGTATGGTCTAACCAAAAATATCCGCCTGCTGATGCTGTGGCTCCTGTACCTGTATAAGTAATTGTATTGTCAGAACCATCTATGTCCATGTAGTTGGTTGCTCCATCAATATTAATATTTGATGTCACTGTGTTGTTAGAACCTTGAATAATCCAATCTAAATTTAGATTTGTAGCTAACGCGCTTGTACCTTGATTTAAAGTAAACGTGTTTCCACTGCCTGTGACATCTACATTTTGGTCTGAGCCATCAGAACTATAAGTATTACTAGGGTCAACTTGAATAGTAAAACTATTTGTTCCACCATCAAACTCATAAAACCCTGTGAAATTGTCTGCCCAAATATCACCTAAAAATTTATTAGTTGCACCAATCATATTAATATCTAGTGTCATACTATTTCCGTCTAAATCAAAAGCATTAACACTGCCAGCAGTTGAGTTTAACCCACCAATAATATTAGATATACCTAGTTGCTCTAGGTCTATATTTGCACCAGTACCAGACTGGTCTACATATATTTCGTTATCAGCCGCGTACATTGTCGATGCAGTCAGCATCACAATCAGGCTCATCAATTTTAGTTTCTTCATCATTTAATTCTACTCCTTGGTTATTATTTTGTAAAATCCAGAAACCCTTTTCATAACCATCATTTACGATTTCTAGCACACCTCCTTCTATAGCTTTCATTAAAGCTATGGTTGATGACTCATTTCTTGCGTTACCCATTTCTACTTCCACTAGCTCGGTTCCAGCCTCAATAAACTTAAATATGTCCTCAGATTTGCCGTAACTAAATATGGTCTTTTGACTTAATACTTCTAGTAAAACCTCGCCTGTAGCAACAGAAACCATACGTAAACTTACAGTTATGTTGTCTTCTCTGTATTGAACACTTTTACCAACACCTAAATACCTAGCACCAGAACCACCACTTTCTAAGTTAGATTCATAAGAAATAACAGCTCCCTCAATTAAAATGCCAGCAAATAAAAGCGGTCTAAGAGCTTTGTTTTTTTCTTCTTCGTCTGTTGATTGTTCTCTAGCACTACGTATTAGCTGTCTTTCCTTGGTTAGGTTGTCTAGTCCTACTCGTTCAACTACCCTAAAAAATTGACCATTACCAGCGTGTTTCAAAGCTCTAATAAGTAAAGCGTTTGGTTGTTGTGTTATAGCTGTACTAAATAAAGCAAATTCGCTGTTGCTTTTTCTTTGTCCTGTTTGGTCTGTAAAGGACGCAGGATAGACAGCAACTACAGGACTTATTTTTGGTATAGGCACATTTTTAAGCTCTGTAGATTGTAAGTCTTGAATATTTACAACATTATAAGCAGAAAACCTATGCTCATAAGTGTCTTCAAGTTGGTCAAATGTAGAACAACTAGAAAGTAAAAGTACCAATAGGTATAGTAATTTCGGTAACTGTGCCATCTGCTTCGGTTATTTTTAGGGTTAGTGTCACACCGTCGCTTGTGTACTCTATTGTATTACCTTCTAAAGTGATGGTGCCAGAGCTTTGTGGTGTTTCACCAAAAAGATTATTAACTAACTGTCTTGATAGCTCTGCATATACTCTTGATTCAAGGTTACGCATAAATCTTGCAAGTGTAGAGTTTTCTTTTTCTCTTTCTATCTCATCTTGTAAGGCTTTTATTTCTTCTTTAAGTGTAAGTTTACGAGTGTATTGTTGGTTTTCTATTGTAAGATAATGACTTGATGTTCCTATGCCATTAAAACTAGGAGACTTGAATTTATGTACTATTTGGTCAGCTGCTAAATTCATTCCAATTACAGTTAAAAACATGATAACTCCAATAAGAAACAGCCATGTTGCTATTTTAGTTTTTACTATTTCTTCTTGGATTTTTTCTTGTTTTGTCATTCTCTTTTTCATTTAACTCTAATACAGTGTTAACTTTCTGTTGTAATCGTATCATATCTTGGTCTAACAGGCGAAGTTGGTCAGTGAGTCTTATAATTGTTTTTTGCATTTCACTTACAGCAGGTTCTACTGTTTTAGTTACTGTCACCCAAACATAATAAACAAAATATCCCAAGCCAATTACCATAACAGTAGCAAAACCAAACTTTTCAATTAACGCCACTACATCCATTAGTCTCTTCTAGCGTCTATTTTTCCATCTTCTACAAAGTTTTCTGCTCTCGCAATTCTATCTAAGTCAGGTGCTAAATTTAAAGCACTAGAAACACTTGTATCAATACGTATCATATCGTTATTCATTATTGATGCTCTGGTAATAAGCATCTTAGCTATTCCTTCTACTGTTTTGATTTTGTTGACTAGACCAGTCATCATTTGTTTCATAATCAGGAATATAAAATATCCCATAATTAAACCGCTTGCTATTGGCAATCCGACCTTTTCAATAAGGTCAAAAGCGTCCATTAGTTATCTTCGCCTTTAAATCCTTTTGATGAATTTGTTGTACCTGCATATAAACCAAACCAAGCAGCGCCAGCACCTACGACTATTGATATAAGTCCTGATTGTTCAAAACTTGGCTCTGGTAAGGCCATAAACCATATTGTGCATTTGTAAAGAAGAACTATGTAAACAGTTAAAAACATTCTTGGAAATATTCTCCAGGAATCTACTGCTTTTGCTAAGTGAATCCATCTTTGGTGAGGATTAACTTTGTCATCTGCTTCTAAATCTCTAATTTTATCTTTGAGTTCTGATATTTCTTGAATCATAGCCATAAACTTATTTAAGTCCATTTCTACTTCATTTCTATCCATGTCGCCACCAAATCTGCCGCTACTATCGTTCATTATATAAATCTCGCTAAAACTATACTAGCCACTATAAAAGGATAAACGGCCCAAAGCATATTTTCTAGTTTGTCAAATCTTTTTGAGCCATCCTCAAGACGCTTATCTATACTTCTGTATAAAGCTCTGCACTCTCTTTCGTGAGCTTCTATTTTGTTTAAAGCGTCTTTTACTGTAGCCATTATTTATCGTTTTTTACTCTTTTGGTTGTGTAAGCTTCATTAACATCTGGTGTTGATTTGTCATCTGCAACATAATGCCCTTTTTTATTTCTAGCTCTTACTTCAACTCTTTTTGTTCCAGTAACTTTGTCCCAAATATTACTTAACCAGCTCACGATTTATCCTTAGCTTTTCCTATATTCAAAGCTAACATATCAATAAATTTGTATAATTTACCAATCCAAACGTCGTCCTTTGGCGTTGGTGTACTAGCAGCTACTAAACTGCTTATTGTAACAATGGCTGTTACCCACATAATTATTTCTACAATCATTTTTCATCCTCCTTTGGATTATTGCTGGCACTATTTTGCAAACTATTAGCCAGTGTTTGTTCATAAGTTCGCAAACTTGGTACAAGTTCTTCAATTTCAAATTGATGTGCTTGTATTTTTTTTGTCAAGCTGTTGATATGAGCTTGCATATTCTGCTGTTCAATCGTTAATTCAATTTCTACAGGCTTTGTTTTTTTATTTTTCGTCGCCATTTAATTTACCTCGCTACTAGCATTTTCATTTATTATATCAAAACAATTAAGGTTTGACGCTATGGTTCGTCTTTCTCCTTCACCTTTGAAGGGATAGACCATGTGTTGTAACCAAGAAGGGAAAATTAATAACTTTCCTACTTCTGGGGTCATAACAAATGATTGAGCTGGTTTTAATCTTTCACCGTCTATAACTGATACTTGTCCGTATTGAAAAGCTATACAGCCGTCTGAGTGTCCGCTTTCATTATATAAAGAATAAGTTGGTGATTGAGCATTAACATTACCTATTTGTGGTGGTACTTTAGTCCAGGCTGTAGTTGATATGCCCATAAGTGTTTTAGTGCCGTGGTCATGTATTGGGTTGTAATCACCATCGTAACTATGCACTGACCAGGTTTCGTCTATCTGGACTTGTTTATTACCTTTAATACTATTACCCGAAGCAGCAAAATGATTAATATACTCAGCACCAAGGTTACAGATAAAATTATTATACTCAACCATTCTTTTATCATTGTGGTCTAAAAGTAATTGTTCTCCTTTATCTATTTGTCCTACTAAAGTATTAGCTAATGATTGTTTGTTTTTATCATGCCTATACTCATCCATATAATCATTAACATCATCAATCATATCTTGTGGCATTTGTGTTTCTAACACATATACCGCAGGCATAGTATGAATCTGAAACTCGCCTTGAGTCATACTTAACTAGGTACGTTAAATGCTTGGTCTGGTGTGCTTTGTACAGGTGGGTTAGTTATAACGCTATCTACTTGACTAGCAAATACTGCATCCCATTGTGATACAGG
>Ga0208666_1000076_pt1 | contig 43261 bp, 36 predicted proteins | sample 5B_taG_FD_184078 | JGI IMG/M metagenome (GOLD analysis project Ga0208666, IMG submission 184078) | Marine viral communities from the Subarctic Pacific Ocean - 5B_ETSP_OMZ_AT15132_CsCl metaG (SPAdes) (version 2) | ecosystem: Environmental > Aquatic > Marine > Oceanic | place: Pacific Ocean...
CCGATTACAGAGAGGCAAATAGACTCTTCTTCATCTTCTGGGAAGCTTGTAAAGCGGACAGCAGGTGCTATGGAATGTGCTATCTTAAAAACAGACGGAGTGGATTTAGCTTTATGTCGTCAGCTGAGTTGGTCAACCAGGCAACAATATCGTCTGACGCTAGATTCGGTATCTTATCTAAGACTGGAGCAGACGCTAAAAAAATGTTTACCGACAAAGTCGTACCAATATCCGTTAACTATCCGTTTTTTTTTAAACCCATCCAGGATGGTATGGATCGTCCTAAAACCGAGTTGGCGTATAGAGTCCCAGCTTCAAAGCTTACTAGACGAAAACTAGATGATAACGTTAAATTAAAAGAATTAAAAGGTCTTGACACAACTATAGACTGGAAAAACACGGGGGATAACTCTTACGATGGTGAGAAATTAAAAATATTAGCACACGACGAATCAGGAAAATGGGAACGACCAGACAATATATTAAACAACTGGAGAGTTACAAAAACTACACTAAGACTAGGCCGAAGAATAGTAGGCAAGTGTATGATGGGCTCAACTTCAAACGCGTTAGATAAAGGTGGAAACAACTTCAAAAAACTTTACTACAATTCAGACGTTACAAAAAGAAATAGAAATGGACAAACAAGTTCTGGCCTCTACTCTCTTTTCATCCCTATGGAATGGAACTACGAAGGATTCATGGATACTTTTGGATCACCTGTATTCACTACGCCAACAAATCAAATCAAAGGAATCGACGGTGTACCGATTACTACAGGAGTTATAGAACATTGGGACAATGAAGTAGATGGATTAAAATCAGATCAAGATAGTTTAAACGAATATTATCGTCAATTTCCAAGAACTGAACAACACGCTTTTAGAGACGAAACAAAAGATAGCTTATTTAACTTAGTAAAAATCTATGAACAAATAGATTACAACGAAGAGGTTAAAAATAACGCCAATGTAACAATAGGTAGTTTTATGTGGCAAAACGGAGTTAAAGATACTAAAGTATTTTTTGCTCCAAATCCTAATGGAAGATTTAAAGTATCCTGGGTGCCACCTAAAAATTTACAAAATAGAGTGATTATAAAAAATGGCATTAAATATCCAGGAAACGAACATATTGGAGCATTTGGATGTGATAGTTACGACATTAGCGGTACTGTGGATGGTAAGGGTTCTAATGGATCACTACATGGACTAACTAAGTTTTCTATGGAAGACGCTCCACCCAATCATTTTTTTTTAGAATATATAGCAAGACCTGAAACCGCTGATATATTTTTTGAAGAAATATTAATGGCTTGCGTGTTCTACGGAATGCCTATATTAGCAGAAAACAATAAGCCAAGATTATTGTATCATTTTAGAAGAAGAGGTTATAGGGGTTTTAGCATGAATAGACCCGATAAAGTATGGAACAAATTATCATCAGCTGAAAAAGAAATAGGTGGAATACCTAACTCAAGCGAGGATATTAAACAAGCACATGCAGCTGCAATTGAGTTTTATATTAACGATTACGTGGGTTTTAGCAATGGTAAATATGGAGATATGTATCACCAAGCCACTCTAGAAGATTGGTTAAACTTTAATTTAAACAACAGAACTAAACACGATGCATCTATAAGCTCTGGTTTAGCAATAATGGCTTGTAACAAAAATAAGTATAGACCTTCTGCTGAAAGATCTACAACTCCTATTAAATTAGGATTTAAAACTTATGACAATACAGGATATTTATCCAAAATTAACAGATAATATATATGAAAATTTACACAAATAGTCACAGTGCATTTCCTGATCAGGTAGTACCAGACGCGGAAAAGGCTACTTGGGAGTATGGTCTAAGAGTAGGCCGAGCTATTGAAGGTGAATGGTTTTGGGCTGGTCAAGGAAGAGATAAGTTTTATCAAAACTACAATAACTTTCACAACTTAAGATTATACGCTAGAGGAGAACAATCAATACAGAAGTATAAAGATGAACTATCTATAGATGGTGACTTATCTTATTTAAACCTTGATTGGAAACCAGTTCCTATACTACCGAAATTTGTAGACATTGTTGTTAATGGTATATCTCAAAGAACTTTTGATATAAATGCTTTTGCTCAAGATCCAGTATGTTCTAGACAAAGAACTGCTTATGCGGAAGGCTTATTAGCAGATATAAATGCTAAAGCTTTTTTAGAACAAGTTCAAACTACTTTAGGTGTAAATGGATTTAATTCAGCAGACAGAAGCAGTGCTCCTCAAGACGAAGAAGAACTTTCAGTTCACTTGCAAATGGATTTTAAACAGTCAGTTGAGGTTGCTGAAGAAGAAGTTATAAATCAAGTTTTAGATAAAAATAAATATGAACTAACTAGGTCTAGAGTTAATTATGATTTAGCTGTCTTAGGTATTGGAGCCGTTAAAACGAGTTGGAACCAATCTGAGGGAGTGGTTGTAGATTATGTTGATCCTGCTAATTTAGTTTGGTCATATAGCGAAGATCCGAATTTTCAAGATTTGTGGTATGTTGGAGAAGTTAAAGGTATTAGTTTATCCGAATTAAAAAAAGAATTTCCAGACTTAACACCTGGTGAATTAGAGCAAATACAAAAATATCCTGGAAACCAAAACTACGTAAGAAACTGGAATGGTAGACCAGATAATAATACTATACAGGTATTATATTTTGAATATAAAACATATACAAATCAAGTTTTTAAAATAAAAGAAAATAACTTTGGTTTAGAAAAAGTATTAGAAAAGCAAGACACTTTTATACCACCAGAAGATGCTATTGGTTATGGAAAAATAGAAAGATCAATAGAAGTGTTATATTCTGGAGCTAAAGTTCTTGGACATACAAATATGTTACGATGGGAAATGTCAAGTAACATGACTCGTCCAGTAGCTGATACTGTAAAGGTAAATATGAACTACGCTCTATGTGCTCCAAGAATGTATAAAGGTAGAATTAACTCATTGGTTAATAGAGTAACAGGTTTTGCCGATATGATACAGTTAACGCATTTAAAACTACAACAAGTTTTATCTAGAATGGTTCCAGATGGGGTTTATTTAGATGTTGATGGATTGGCAGAAGTTGATTTAGGTAATGGTACTAATTATAACCCTAAAGAAGCTTTAAATATGTATTTCCAAACTGGTAGTATTGTAGGTAGATCATTAACTCAAGATGGAGATCCTAATCGTGGTAAAGTTCCTATTCAAGAGCTTTCCAGTTCCAGTGGAATGGCTAAAATGCAGTCTTTAATTCAAACTTACAACTATTATTTACAAATGATAAGAGATGTAACCGGATTGAATGAAGCTAGAGATGCTAGTATTCCTGATAAAGATTCTTTAGTTGGACTACAAAAACTAGCAGCAGCTAACTCAAACACAGCGACAAGACATATTCTTCAAGCTGGATTATACCTTACACATAGAACTTGTGAAAATATATCTTTAAGAGTTGCTGATTCTTTAATGTATCCTACAACTAGAGCTGCTTTAGAAAACAGTTTATCACAATATAATGTTGGGACTTTAGACGAGTTGGCTGATTTAAATATACATGACTTTGGTATATTTATTAATCTAGAGCCGGATGAAGAAGAAAAAGCTCAATTAGAACAAAATATTCAAATAGCTTTAAAAGAAAATCAAATATATTTAGAAGATGCTATTGATATTAGAGAAGTGAAAAATTTAACTTTAGCTAATCAGTTTTTAAAATACAGAAGAAAGAAAAAACAAGAACAAGACCAAGCTGCTCAAGAAAGAATGATTCAAGCTCAGGCGCAAGCTAATGCTGAAACAGCTGAAAAAGCCGCTATGGCGGAAGTTCAAAAACAACAAGCTTTAACAGAGACGGAAGCTCAACTTAAGAAAATAGCAGCAGAATTAGAGTTGCAAAAAATGCAAGTAGAGCTAAATCATAAGTTGCAAATGGCAGAAGTACAACATGGCTACGACATGCAACTAAAACAGATGGATGTAAGTAAAGCTACTGCTAAAGAAGAAATGATTGAGCAAAGAAAAGATCAAAGAACTAGAATACAAGGAACACAACAAAGTAAAATGATAGCTCAAAGAACAAACGATAGTGCTCCAGTAGATTTTGAAAAAGGAAGTGGTCCTGGACAATCTCCATTAACACCGGAAGATTTTATAGCCACTTAAAATTATTAATTATTATATTATATTATGTCAGAAGAAATAAAACAAGAAGGAGAATTTAAGGTGAAAAAGAAACCTGGTCGTCCTAAAAAATTAAACAAATCAAAAGAAGAGAATACTGTAAAAGTTGATCTTAATAAAAAAGAAGAAGATGCCATTCCTGAGTCAGAACCAACGAGGGTTGTGTTACCGCCTGATGAAGAAAGCAAAGAAGAAGGGAAAGAAACCGAAGTGGAATTGCAACCTGTGGGAGAAACACACGCCGAAGAACCAGAAGTTACCAGTGAAAGTAAAGAAGAAGAAATAATTGAAGAAGTAATAACTGAGAAAGTTGAAGAACCTGTAAGCCAAACTAAAAAACAAAGTGAACAAGCTAAAGTAGATTTACCAGAAAACTTAGAAAGTTTAGTTAAGTTTATGAGTGACACAGGCGGAACATTAGAAGATTACGTTAATTTAAATAAAGATTATTCAAAAATTGACGACAATACAGCGTTGAAAGAATATTACAATAAAACTAAACCTCATTTAGATTCAGAAGAAATTAACTTTTTACTAGAAGATAATTTTTCTTGGAACGAAGATGAAGAAACCGAGCGAGATATTAAAAAGAAAAAACTTGCTTACAAAGAAGAAATTGCAAAAGCTAAAAACTATTTAGAAGCTTCTAAAAAAGAATATTATAAAGATATCAAGTTGAGATCTAACAGTAGTATTACAGAGGAGCAAAAAGCAGCTTTAGATTTTGTCAATACATACAAGCAGAGCCAAGAACACGCGCAAAAGCTTCATGGAACGTTTAAACAAAAAACTCAAGAGTTTTTCAAAGGAGATTTTAATGGATTTAATTTCGATGTTGGAGAAAAAAACTTTAGATATAAACTAAACAATCCTTCAGAAGCTGCTGACCGCCAATCAGATCTTAAATCCGTTTTTAAGAAGTTCTTAAATGATGATGGGAGTGTTAATGATTACTCAGGTTATCACAAAGCTGTTTATGCTGCTGCTAATTCCGATAACTTAGCTAAACATTTTTATGAGCAAGGCAAAGCCGATGCTACTAAAGATATTATAGCTAAATCTAAGAATATACAAGATGGGAAACCACGTACGACTTCTAATGGAGACGTTTTTATTAATGGATTAAAAGTTAAAGCAATTAGTGGTGCTAATGGTTCTAAGTTAAAAATCAAAAAAAGAACATAACTTAAAAAACAAAAATTATGAGTTTAAATCCAGCGTTGGGTCCAAATTTGGAGCCAGCACAGAAGCGAATGGCGTTACACACAAACTATCTGTCTTTTACAGATGGCGATAACGACTTTGCACAGCAATACCTACCTGAGCTTTATGAGCAAGAGGTAGAAAGATATGGTAATAGAACTATTGCCGGATTCTTAAGAATGGTTGGCGCTGAAATGCCAATGACATCTGACCAAGTTGTTTGGTCTGAACAAAATAGATTACACGTAGCTTACGAAACATGTGAAGTTATAGATGGCACGACTATTAGAGTAAACATTGATCCTGACGTTACCGCTGCTGGTGGTGCTGTTGGAAGCAAAGAGTGTGCTGTTAAAGTAAACAATACTTTAGTTGTTTATGGAAATGGTACAACAGGTGCTGGTCAAGGTAAAACTATGAAAGTATTAGTAACAGCTGCTCCTAGTAACTATCAAGGCGGTGGTGCAGGAGTTCCTAGAACTTGTGACTTAACTGTTGCTTGCTACGAGGCGGCTAAACTGACAACTGGTGGACAAAACCCAGGTGAATTTGATGGATCTGGATCTTCAGGTGGATTAAATTCTGATGTTGCTATATTCGTTTATGGTTCTGAATGGGAAAAAGGATCTAATACAGATGCTTTAGCTTCTATTGAGCCTGACTTTACACAATTTTCTAACTCTCCAATTATTATTAGAGATAAGTTTGAGATCAATGGATCTGATACTGCTCAAATTGGTTGGGTTGAAGTTGCAACTGAAGATGGAACATCTGGTTATTTATGGTATCTAAAATCTGAATCTGAAACAAGATTAAGATTTGAAGATTACATGGAAATGGCTATGGTTGAAGGTGAACTTGCTATCGCTGGTGGTGGAGTTGCGGCATTAGGCCTCAATAACGCAAGTCAAGCTGGGCAAAAAGGTACGCAAGGTTTATTTGCTGCTATTAAAGATAGAGGTCATGAGTATCAAAATTTCGCTGGTACTGGCGGAGGTAATGATGCTTTAGATGATTTTGATTCTATTTTAGCTCAATTAGATTTTGAAGGTGCTATTGAAGAAAATATGATTTTCTGTAATAGATCTTTAGCTTTATCTATTGACAACATGATTGCAAACGTTAACGGATCAGCTCAAGCTAGTGGTGCTGGTAACGGAGCTTCTTATGGTCTGTTTGAAAATGATGCTAATATGGCATTGAACTTTGGGTTTGATGGTTTTAGAAGAGGTTCTTATGACTTCTACAAAACTGACTGGAAATATCTAAACGATGCTTCTACTCGAGGTTTAGCAAAAGACATCGAAGGTGTATTAGTACCTGCTGGTACTTCTACAGTGTACGATCAAATGTTAGGATCTAACATAAGACGTCCATTCTTACACGTAAGATATAGAGCTTCAGAAGCTGATGACAGAAGACTTAAGTCTTGGGTTACAGGTTCTGTAGGTGGAGCTTATACATCATCTTTAGATGCTATGGAAGTACACTTCCTATCTGAAAGATGTTTAGTTACTCAAGCTGCTAATAACTTCATGTTATTTACTACTTGATAAATACCAAATGCTAGGGTGCTTCGGCACTCTAGCTTTTTTAAATTATATTATATTATGAAAACAAAAGAAAAAAGAAAAGAAGAAGAAGGATGGGAAATAAAAGACCGTCTTTATCATTTAATAAATAAAAAACCTTTAACATTAAGATTAAATTGCAAACACAGTAGAAGATCTCCTTTATTATATTTTGATGAGGAAAATGGAGAACAAAAAGAACTACGATACGCAACTAATATGTCATCTCCTTTTGTAGACGATCAAAAAGGAACAGCAACATTAGGACATATAGTATTTAAATCTGGAAGGTTATTTGTTCCTAAAGAAGAACAAAATTTACAAAAATTATTATCTCTATACCATCCTAGAAGGGATAAAGAATATAGAGAATTTAAACCTCAAGTTAACGCTGCTAACGATATAGATTATTTAGAAATAGAAATAGATGCTTTAAACACAGCTAGAGATATTGATATAGATCAAGCAGAAGCTATATTAAGAGTAGAAATTGGATCCAAAGTCACTAAGATGAGTTCTAAAGAGATTAAAAGAGATTTACTACTATTTGCTAAGTCAAATCCAGTTTTATTCTTAGATTTAGTTTCTGATGAAAATATACAATTAAGAAATACAGCGGTAAAGGCTGTAGAAGCAAGAATACTAAAACTATCTCAAGATAATAGAACAGTTAGTTGGGCTTCTAATGGTAAAAAACTAATGACAGTTCCTTTTGAAGAAAATCCATATTCTGCACTAGCGGCTTGGTTTCAAACTGATGAAGGTTTAGAAGTTTTTAAATCGGTAGATAAAAAACTAAATTAATAAGTGATTATAAATAAGGCGGCAACTACGCCGCCTTTTTTTTAAATAAATAAAAATGGCTATAAATGTAAACGAAGTATATACAACTGTGCTAACAATATTAAACAAGGAGCAAAGAGGATATATGACTCCTGCAGAGTTTAATAGAATAGCAACTCAAGTTCAAAGAGAAATCTTTGAAAAATATTTTGATGATTTAGCTATTTACTCTAGAACACCTAGTACTGAAATTGAGTATGCAGATAGATTAAAAAATACAGAGGAAAAGTTGGAAGAGTTTAGAACATCTACTTATCCAACTTACAGCAATGGAGGTTTTGATATTCCTGAAAACTTATATAGACTAGGTAATGTTACATTTAGAGATTTTTTAGAAATACCAGGTTCTCCTGGTAATTATAATTTTAGCTCTAACTATGTTGAAGCTCAACAATTAGATAGACACGAGTTTAATTTAGTGACAAGATCTAAACTCACTGCTCCCACTAAAACTTGGCCTTCTTATTTATATGAAAATAACAAATTATATTTAAGTCCTAGCTCAATAAATGTAGGATCTATTTTAAGTCCACTTCAAGATGGTTGTATATTAATAGATTATATTAAAAAACCAGAAAATGTTACATGGGCGTATACTGTAGGTAGTTTAGGTGAATTTCAATACGTTCCTCAAGGAGCTTCTGGACCTGTAACTCCTTCTAGCGGGTCTGTAGATTTTGAATTACATAATTCTGAACAAACAGAAGTTGTTATAAGCATTTTGTTTTACGCGGGGGTTGTTTTGAGAGATCCTCAAATAGTTCAAGTTGCAACACAAAAAATTCAGCAAGAAGAAACTTTAGAAAAACAATAAAATATGGGATTATTAAACGAAACTAATGCAGAATATTATTCTGGTCAACAATATGTAACTGTAGGATCTGCACCCCAGTCTATTTTTAATTCTACTTTTGATACACCATTAGTAAGTGCTTACGATATAAACGGAAAAGAAATAGCACCAACATCAAATTATAATGTATTTGTAATTTTTGCTGGAATATCCCCTATACAGTTACCTCAAAGTAGCTCTTATGTTTCTGGTCCTAATGGTTCTCAAATTACTATTCCAGACTTAGATGATCCTTCAACTATAAATTATCAGTTAATAATACAATTAACAGAGCCCACTATAGGAACCAATTATGGAAGCTATGAATATATAAGTTTAAATGACATTGTAGATAACTTTTTAGTTGGGTATGTTGGTCCTGATAATATCATACCTAGAGTTAGAAGAACTGATGTTTTGTTTCATGCTAAAAGAGGATTACAAGAGTTTAGTTATGATACTTTAAAAAGTGTTAAAGAAATGGAATTAAATATTCCACCAAGTCTTTCAGTTCCATTACCTCAGGACTATGTTAACTATGTGAAACTTGCTTGGGTGGACGAGAGTGGAGTAGAAAGAATAATTTACCCTACTACTTTAACATCTTATCCAACTGAACTGCCAATTCAAGATGATAAAGGAATACCTACTCAAGATTCTTTTGGAGAAAACATAGAAGCTTCTCAAGCTATTATAACCGAAAGATGGAACGCTTTAAAGAATAATTGGACAACTAATTGGCAAAATTATCCATATGGAGATTATTGGGGTTATTATCCATCTTTAAATTGGTATGGAAGAATGTATGGTTTAAATCCAGAAACTGCTCAACAAAACGGTTGGTTTGGGATAAATGAAAGAACTGGTACAATATCATTTAGTAGTGGTTTAACAAACGCGTTAATAACTTTATCTTATATATCAGATGGATTAGCAACAGATGCTGATACTAAAATTCCTAAAATGGCTGAACAAGCTATGTATATGCATATCGCTTATAGTATATTGTCTACTCGTAGAGGAATTCCTGAATATATAGTTCAAAGGTTTAAAAAAGACAGGAGTTCTGCTTTGAGAAATGCTAAGATAAGATTACAAAACATTAAATTAGGTGAATTTACTCAAATAATGAGAGGTAAGTCTAAATGGATTAAACATTAATTATGGCGGAAAGTAAAAATAGTTTTATCAAGTCTAAAATGAATCAAGACTTAGATAGCAGGTTGATTCCAGCTGGTGAGTATAGAAGTGCTTTTAATATAGCTGTTAGTCAAAATGAGGGTTCAGACGTTGGTACATTAAAAACTGTTTTAGGAAATTCTGAAATAGCTGATTTTGGTTTTACTAATGAATGTAATGTTGAAATTATTGGTTACTGTGTTGATGATGAAAACAATTATGTATATTTGTTTTTTACTAATTTTATAGATACTTCTTTTGATAAATTAAGTAATCGCCCACCTAGTACTGCTATCTGTGAAATATGGAGAAGAAATATAGTTTCAGGTGCAAATACTAAATTAGTAGAAGGATCATTTTTAAATTTCTCTATAACACATCCTATTTCTGGAGTAAATGTATTAGAAGATTTATTATTTTTTACTGACAATAGAAATCAACCTAGAAAAATTAATACAAATAAAGCTAATCCTTCAAATTCTAATAATCCTAATTATTATACCAATGACGACCAAATAAGTGTTATAAAATATTATCCTCACGACTGTATACGTTTAATAAAGGATTATATTGTAGATTATCAAATAAATCAAGGTACTCAGGGTGATTATAGCAATTTAATTGATAATTTTTTTGTTGCGGAAGGAGGTAGTGGTAATGGGCTTTTAGTTAAAATTACAGCTGCATCAGCTCTGCCAGGTAAATTACAAGCAATTGAAATAATAGATCAAGGCGTAGGTTATCAAGATGGAGACATAGTAACTATTGCGGGAAAAATAGGAAATGCCACATTGACCTTAACGGTTGAAAGCAATACTACAATGAGAGATAAGTGTTCAGAAAAACTCCCTATAAGTTCTGTTTTTGATTTAAGCTTCCCCCTAATACCAAGCGTAACTATCATACCGGATGGTAGTGGTTTAGCAGACGAGTTTGAAATTAATGTAAGTCAGGGTACAATTTCAGGACCTGACCTGCTAGAAGTAGATTATACTGGTGCTTTAGTAAAATTTAACGGCTCAGTACCAACACCTCCTGGAACTTATATTTCTCAAGTAGATGCCTCTCCATCTTTTCAGAGGTTTAAAGTAAAATGGCCTAATTTAACGCCAACACAAATTCCTGATGTAACCCAAATGGAAGTTGGTTTTAACCCTGATTACGAAGAAAATTGGCCTGGAGATTGTCAATATTTAAAAGATAAATTTGTAAGATTTGCGTATAGATTTAAGTTTGATGATAATGAATACTCAATAATATCACCATTCACTCAAGCTTGTTTTATTCCCAAACAAAATGGTTATTTTCTTTCCGAAGATAGACAAATAACTACTAACCTTTCAACTACAAGTGAAAATGTAACTGACACTCAAACTGCTTTTGAAAGTACAGAAATAGATTTTTTTGAAAACTCTGTCACGGATGTAGAGTTATTAATACCATGCCCTGAATTCTTAGATAATACTCCATCTTTATTTAGTAATTTAAGAAATCAAATGCATGTTGAAGCTATTGAAATAATATATAAAAATGATGATGAAACTGTATTAAAAGTTGCTGATGTTATAACTAAAGATAAGTTTGTAAATTTAGATTCTTCCGTTTTAACATATGATTACCAATCAAGAAAACCTATAAAAGTATTACCTGAATCAGAACTAACTAGAGTTAGTGATAAAGTTCCATTAAGAGCTTTAACTCAAGAGATAGTTGGAAATAGAGTTATGTATGGCAATTATATAGATGGTCATTCTAGTTTACCTTTTTTAAATTATCAAGTTAACGCAGCACCTAAGTTTCCTACAGAAATAAGTGATTTAAAAAAAGAATATCAAAATCATACTTTAAAGCAAAATAGAAACTATCAAGTTGGTATTATATTAACAGATAGGTATGGAAGACAATCAGATGTAATATTATCATCTTTAGATAAATCGTCAATTGATTTGGCTGGTCTAGGAACTTTTACGGGTTCTACTATATATCATCCTTACAAACCCTCTGGATGGTCAAGACAAAATTTAATAACAGACAGTATACCAACAGTACCTTCAAGAACTTGGCCAGGTGACACGCTTAGTGTTAGGTTTAATCAAAACGTACCAGAAAATATAGGTGTTAATGGTTATCCAGGTTTGTTTATAGGTATAAATCCTGGTGGCTTTTCTAATCTATTTGGAGGTGCTGGTTATAGTGCTGCTACAGCAGGAAATCCTACAACCGCAACCACTACGGGTGGAACAGGAACAGGTTTAGAAGTTGATTATGTTACTTTTAAATCATTTGGGCTTAGTTATATAACATCACTAACAATAAGTAATCCAGGAACTGGATATGAAGCAGGAGATTTAATTGAAATTGATGGCGGATCTACTCCAGCTACTTTTATATACCAACCAGCTCAATCTCCTAATTTAACTGGTTGGTATAGTTATAAAATAGTTGTTAAACAACAAGAACAAGATTATTACAATGTATATTTGCCCGGAATTGTAAATGGGGCTATTAATACAGTGGGAATAGCAAGTACAACAGAGGCCACTATAAGTTTATTTTCAGATAATATTAATAAAGTTCCTAGAAATTTACAAGAAGTTGGACCAACGCAAAGCAGTTTTAACTCTAACGTGGAATTATCATTAAGAGTAGCAAACAACTATGAAGATAAATGGGTAAGTACTCAATTTTATCCAGATACGTCAATTGAAAAAGTTAAGACATTAGGTGAATTAACTGATCTAGGTTTTACTTTAAATAGGCTATCTAGAGAAATTACCAATGTGCCATCAACGACGCGTGTGGAGATGATGGGTAGTTTCTCTTCTCAACCCGCAGATGAGATAGTAAATGGAATGGCTATAACAGTTACAAGTAGTACAGGAACTAATCTAGTTTCACTAAGTGATGGAATTTATGTTACTAGCAGTTATGTTAATGCAGGCGGTAGTCCTGAGGTAACATTAAACAAAAGTATAACAGTTAATATTGGTGACACCATAACTTTTAATCCTCCAGGTATAATTTATAATTCAAATAACAATCCTTTAATTGGAATATTAAACACTTCATCTCAAATTGGAGTAGCAGAAGAAGATGACTTTAGATTACAATTAGCCGTAGCTGAAACAAAGCCTTTCGAGTCTGCTTTAGATATATATTATGAAACATCTACCAGTGGTTTAATAAGTTCTTTAAATTCAGCTATTCAAGAAGGTTCAGGTACTGACCTAACTGCAACACCATTTGCCATAACAACAATTGACACTAATGAGTGGGATGAAAGTCAATTAAATCCACAAGTTATTACTAATAATTTTTCACTTATAGATGCAACGAATAATACTTTTATTGATCCAGGAGCAGTAGCAAATATAATAAGTGTAACAGACGGAAATAACAACCCTAGAGATGCAGAGTTTAAAATTAACGATTTAGGTAATGGACAGTATAATATATCAACTGAATCTACACCTGCGGGATATGTTGTTTTACAAGATGATAATTTAACTCAGTTTAGTTTTACTGTTTCAATAGAAAGTCAAGGTAATACTTTCTATAAAACGTTTGCTGATGGTATAAATAATGTTAGACCTATTTACGGGGGTAACTATACCAACACCGAAAGTAATCCTTTAATAGTCAGTAAATGGGGAAATCAAGGTTCTGATTATATAAATAATAATGTTCCAACTGTTATTCCTTATCCTTATGATTCTAATGGATTTGATTTCTACCTTAATGGCAACGATGTGTTTTCAGCGACAAATGGATCAGGTGATAATGATCTTAATAAACAAGAATTACAGTGGTATCTTGAATCTGCAATTTGTGTGGATGGTGAAAATATAAGTCAAAACCAGTTTGGGTATTGGCCTTCCGGCTGGAACCCATACCCTAATAGTACCACCGATACCTCTGCCTATATTGCAGTTGATCAAGGAAACACAACTACCTATTCTCCCTATCAAATAATTAAAAATCGTGACTACGTAAGAACATTTACCTATAGTACAATTGGTAGAACAGGAGTTTATGGTCCTATTGCCGCAACATGCACCGGTCTTAATACTTGGTGCGCCGGTCTAAACGGCTCAGGAGGTAATGATGGTGAAATGAGACTTGGATGTGGCGCGGGATTATTTGGAAATGATCTTACTTCGGGCACACAAGGTGGTGGCGCTGGTGGATTTTTTTATCAAGTTGACGATCCATATAACACCGATGGTATTGATAATCCACTTCAAACTTCACACTTTGTTAATTATATTACTTTTAAATTAACATTTAAAGTAAAAGACAGATGTGGTTCTGGATTAGTACCTTTAAGTCCAGCGGTAGGTTATCATGAAATATTTGTTAGATTTCAATAAATAATATATAAAACAAGTAATTATAATATGAGTGCTATAGTAGAGGTAAAATATTTTAATTCTTTTTGGATTAAAAAAATAGAAAAAACAGATACATCCGTGCCAACACAATCAACACCTGTTTGGCCTGGCATAGAATGGAATCCATATGGTTATCCTGTATTTCCGTGCGAGGGTGCTAAAACTACTACACCACCAGCTGTTGGTAATTGGTACTTAGAAGAATCTAGAATAAAAGGAGGTTTTAATAATTCTATGGTTTCTCAAGGTCCTAGAGCATACGCAAATGAAGAAAACCCTGTTCAAGATGTTAGATCAGCTTCGCTTATATATTCAGGTGTTTATAATTCTAGAACAGATATAAACAGGACTAATGTTTTTTCTACAAATGAGGAAATAACTAGAAGTGCTGATCCATCTTTTGGTAGTATTCAAAAACTTTTTGCAGAAGATAATAATTTACTTGTTTTTCAAGAAAATAAAATTAATAAAGCTTTAATAGACAAAGACGCTATATATTCAGCAGAGGGTGGAGGTACTGTAACAACTGCTAATAGAGTTGTTGGTGAATTTGTACCTTATTTAGGTAGATACGGTATTGGAAAAAATCCAGAGTCATTTGCACAATTTGGTTTTAGAAAATATTTTGTAGACCCAAACAGAGGTACTGTAATGAGATTATCAAGAGATGGTTTAACTGAGGTCTCAAAGTACGGTATGAAAGATTTTTTTAGAGACAATTTAACTGCAATAAATTCTAATTATTTCACAAAAAACATTCAATTTAAAAGTGCTGAATTATACGAATTCCCTATTTATGAATTTATTATAGAAGATATAGACGCTTGTAACGTATTTGTAGGAAGTAAAGTATTTAATCTTACTACTAATGGAGAAATTCAGGCAACAGGAGCAATAGTAACAAAAGTTGTACCTCAAGGAACTACTCCTGAAACCTATGAAATAACAGTAGACAAACCATTTACACCTTTAACAAAAGGAGTATTTTCTTTTGATTGTAAAAGTAGAATAACTGGAAGTTGGGATAATTTTAACAAATACTACACTGTATCTATTCAAGCAGATCCTTCATACGTTGATAACGAAATTAATTACTCCACACTTTCTTTTGATGAAGGTGTTAATGGTTGGGTTAGTTTTTACAGTTATAAACCTTCTTTTGCATTTAGTTTAAAAGGAAAATATTATAGCACTCAAAATAATAAATTATATGAGCACTATTCTGAAAACGCAGGTAATAACAATTTTGGAGTTTTTTACGGACAAAAAGCTCCATCAATTATAGAATTTGTAGTAAATGTCCAACCATCTATGAAAAAAGTTTTTACAACCATAAACTATGAAGGAGATAATGGATGGCAGGTTGATAGAATTATATCGTCCTCAACAAGAGTAGATGACTTTCCAAATCAAATTTCATCTGATGTATCTGGAATAATATATAGTTACAATGAAGGATTATATACTGATTATGATGGATACCCTGCTAGATGTGGTTTTGATAGAAAAGAAAACTTATATGTCGCACCTATAAAAAATACCACACTGTTTTTTAATGGCCAAGTATTACCATCTGCAACTCTTTCAGGTTTAAAAGGTTATTACTTAGACGTCGTTTTATCAACTGATCAAACAACCGATCCACAAGGTTCTAAAGAATTATGGGCTGTGGGTACAAAATTCAATCAATCATCTTAAATTAAATATGAAAGAAATAAACGAGCTCATGGTTAAAATGAGTGAGCTTGATAGTTTGGAATTTAGAGACAAAATGACTGAACTATCTAAACTTATAATAGAAAACGGAGGAACTGTACGAGAGTCTTATGCAGAAAATGATATAGTTGATAGTGTCAATGGTAACAAATTAGAACATTTTTTTGGAGAAGGTACTTATATAAGAAAAATAACAATGAATAAAAACTCAGTAATAATGAGTGCTATACACCTTATCACTCACCCTTACTTTGTTTTAACTGGAAAAGCAACTGTTTTAGGACCTGGAGGTATAGATATAATAACTGCTCCTCATTTTGGTATTACAAAGCCTGGAACACAAAGACTTTTGTATATACATGAAGATATGGAATGGTATACTGTTCATCCAACTGAAAAAACTAATGTAGAAGATATAGTTAACGAGGTTACTTCTACTACTTACGATCATGAAAAACTAAAACTAGAATAATATGTCAATGGGAATCATAGCTGCTGTAGCAGCACCGGTAATAATAGGAGGAGTTAACGCCATGATTCAGCAGGGAAAAGCTGATGGTATGGAACAAGATGTTATAGATGCAGCTCAAGACGTAGAGGATCTTATAGCTAATAGACAAGAAATTTACAATGCAGCTGGTGATATTAGAGCCATGAAGGATCAATTGTCTAATAGTTATGCAAATTTAGGAGTTGCTACTCAAGCGGCTGAAATGCAACAACAGCAAACAGATGTTGCTTTAGCCAATATGATGGAAGGAATGTTAGCTACTGGCTCCGGTGGAAGCGCTACGGCGTTAGCGCAAGCTGCTGCTAAAAGCAAGCAAGGAATATCAGCAAATATAGAACAGCAAGAAGTTGCTAATCAAAAACTAAGAGCAGAAGGAGAAAAAGAAATTCAAGCACAAAAAATGGCTCTTGAGCGAGATGCTATTGGAGCAGAACAACAAGCTTGGCAAGCTGCTGAAGATAGAGAAATATTTGATATAAATAGACAACAGGCAGAAGCAGATTTTTTAAGAAACCAACAGCAAGCTTACAGTGACGCTGCTAGTGCATCTTGGATGGCAGGAATTAGTGGTACTACAAGTGTGGGAGCTTCTTACGTTGGAACATTATAATAAGTTAAAATATGGCAACACAACCTAATATACCTAATTATCAATTAAGCAAAGCTCCAGAAATGCAGGTTGCTATGATTGGAGCATTAAGTCAAAACTTAACGGCGGCAATGACCGCTTTAGGTAAAAAAAATGCAGCTAAAAAAGCTGAAGAAAAAATAATAGATAAAGAAGCTAGAGCAGTTCAAAATCAATTTATGGCCAAAGCTAGTGAGGTTGAAGGAACCTTAATCGGGCAAATGGATGCTGCTAATAGAAAATGGGCAAGAGATACTGGTAAAGAATTAAATGCTCTTTATACTAAAGCCTACGGCTCTAATGGCACAGATAAAGATAAAGATGCTTATTTATTAGCTCAAAGTAATGCTATGGCAAACATAAACGTTATAGCTACAAACGCTACTTTAGTTTCTAATAATCAAAAATCTTTAAAAAGTAACAGAAACGCTAAAAGCAAGGGAAGTAAAAATGTATTTTTATATGATGATAATTATATGTATGATGAAGATGGTATGAGAATGTATAATGAAGCTTCTAATTTTGGCAATGGTACATATAGCGATTTTAGTATTGTAACAAATGAAAAAGGACATGTTGTTATGTCTGGAAAAGGAATGGAAGATCTAGATTTAAATGCTAGAGTGGATGCTTATAAACATAGTAATAGAGATTTAAATCATTTTATGATAACTAAAGATGATCTAACATCAACCCATAGTTATGATAAGTATAATAAAAAAATTAAACCATTATTAGAAGCTGATACTAAGAAAGTGAAAATTACAGACTATGACGGAGCTACTAGAACTTGGACAACAACAAGCAGTGTAGTATACGCATCGTTAGCTGAGCTAGAAGAAGGGAATAAACAATTAAGTAATCAAATTAACCAAGATTTAGACAATGACAAAATGGGTAAGTGGTGGAGACAAATGCAGGAAAAACCTTTAAATGAAGGAGGGGTTAAAGATCAACCTTTTGGAGACTTACCATGGCAGTTTTTAAACCGCGTAAACGACGACGGGTTGAAAAATTTAATATCTGATCAAGATAGTTACACGGCTTTTGATGACACTTTAGATACGGATAATGATGGTAATGTAGATGAACAACCTAGAGAATTTGCAGGTTTTTCAGATCCTACACCGAGTACTGGCTGGGAACCTGAGGATTTAGATAAGTTAAGAAACTATATAAACAATGGTCAAAGAGAAATAGCAGCACAAGCTTGGTTAACTGAGTATCAAAACTACAGACCAGAAGGAGAGAAAATACAATTAGAACAGGAAAGAGAAAGAACACCCGGAAAAGGCACTAATGGTGAATACACGAAAAAACAAATACAATCAGAAGGTTGGAGCAGACAGAGGGCTGCTGACTACCAAAAGAATGTTTTACCTTCGGTTACTGAACTAACAAAAGGTGGAGACTTAAGTGCAGTTGCTAAAAAATTACAACTAATAGATTCAAATAAAAAAGGTCGTTATTATTTAACAGGAGCAGAGTTAAAGTCTAAATATGGAGGAGTTGATGGGTTAAATGACAATGAAATATATAGTTATAAAACAACAAGTCAAAACGCTTTGTCAGGGATGCCTAAAACAACAAGTATAACTAGTGATGATTTTGATGATGATCCAGATTTAAATACTAATAATATATCTCAATCGTTATTTAACGCTTATGGATACGATCCTGATACTCAATATTTTTTAACAGTTGAAGGACAAACGGAATTAGGACAAGTACAATAATATGGAAGAACTATTAAAAATACTAAAAGCTAAAGGTTTAGTTAGCTCTACTTTAACTTTAGAAGAGTTTAAGAAAATGGGTGGCGGTGCCAATGCTAAAGCTTTTCATGATCAGTTAATTAAAGCTAATAATCCACAAGTTGAGAATGAATCACTTTTAGTTGATGATCTAAAAGATTTTGATACGTATGTAGAAAGATTTAATATAGATACTAGTTTTGACATTGATGACACTAAAATAGAACCTCTTCCAAACCCGTACGAAGGTGTTGATATGAACGAAAGACCTGAAGAGTTAAATGATCTAGAAGGTGACGACAAAACAGCTGTCACAAATACTATAGCTGATGAAAATTCTTTAAAAATATTAACAGATAATTACGAGAATAAAAAAGCACAATTAATAAAAGACAACCCTCCTAATAAAGCAAGATTACTTAAAGATCTTGAAATTGACTTTAACAAAGCTAAAAAAAACATAGAGTTAGGAGCTCAAGAAAAAAATGCTTTTCTTCAATTAAATAAATATAAAGGTACTAATTCTATAAACCCAACACAAACCGTAGAAGTTCCGGATAATGAAGATCCTTTAAATAAAACACAGTTTTTAGGCGGTACTATTTATAAAAAAGTAAATTCATCTAAAACGCAAGAAGGTATACATTCATGGTTATTTCCTGAATTAACTACAAACTACTTAGCAGGAGCAACAGGTACGGTAGATTACAACGTAGAATCAACTAATAATCTCTGGACAAGAACTAGGGAAGGTGAATTTTTATATAGTGATAATACCGCTAGTGATAAATCTCAAAACCTATTAGCTGGTATCATTGAAGCACAGTATCCAGGTTATACTGTTAGACCTTACGAAAGATCTACAAAAGATGTCTATAAAAAGAATAAGTGGGGAGTAGTTGATTATACGAAAAGAGCAGAGACAGTTCCCAATATTACTAAAAACCGAAACATTCCTATAAGTCACTTTGGAGAAGTAGGTGTTGTGGATCAAGAAGGTTCAGGTGGTGGTAGTGAAGCTTATTCATATAGAATGGTAGACGGTGAAAACGGAAAGCCTATAAGAATTAATGGTGAAGAATTAATTGTAACTAGTCCTGATGGTAAAGATGAAATAAGTGTATTTACTGAAGTTGGAGTAGGTAGTTATATAGGAGATGGTACACGTACGAGAGAAGAAGAAGATCAAGCTGTAGAGAAGTTTTTGTTACAACAAAAAATAAAGCTCGCTAATTTTGTCAATAAACATGGTAGCATTGATTTATCTAAAATAAATACAGGTAAAAGTAATTTATTAGCAAAGACAGCTAATATGTTAAATAAGCCTGTAAATGTTAATGACCCAAGTGAAGGAGGAATAGCTCCAAATGAAATGCAAGTAGAAGATCTATTAAGTATAGGAGAATATAATGCTAATGGAGAATTTACTGTTAACGCAAAAGCATTTAGCACTTATAATCAGTTAGTTGTTGAGCATATATTAAAAACTGATCCAACTAATAAAGGTGGTTTAAGTGAGGCTACTATCAAAAATCCAAATACTCGCGCCGCTTCAAAAGATATAAAAAATTCTAGTTTTTATAAAAGCTATCAAATAGAAAGTACTGAACCTCAAAAGCCAAATATCGCTAAAGTATCAGGTTGGCAAACTCTTCCTGACAATTCACAAGTTTGGGTTGATAAAGGAGGAGAAATTCCTTTTATAACACCTGAAGTTAATTTTGGAGGAAATGATTTGCCTTTACCAATGGTAGAAACACCTGGTTACACAAGTTTTAAAGAACAAAGCCAAGCAGGGACAACTAGTGCTAGTTGGAATCCCGCAGCGCCAATGTACCAACAAGCTCCTACAAACTTAGCAGTTGCTTTGGAAAAAATTGAAAAAGGTATTGGTTTAAGAAATCCTTATAGAGAAGATTTTAAAAATAGAAATAAATGGAATCAAGGAGAATTACCTGAATATGGTCCCAACTCTGCTGTTTGGTTACAGACTGAAAAAAGTTTACAAAAAGCATTTGATGGAGAACCTGTTCCTTATGACTTAATAGCTAGTTCCGTAGCTCAACAAGAGTATAATAAACTTTATGATAAGATTAGAGAAGATAATTTAAGTGCTTTTCTTTGGGACGCTGAAAATAATAATTATAGACAACAGTTAGTAGAATATTACAATATAGATACAAGAGATCGAAATTTAATATCATCTATGGCATTAATGGCTGTTAATCAAGCTGATCTTATAGAATATACAGGTATAAACCCAGTTAATGAATCTGTGAATAAATTTGAAGAAATTTATAATAATCCAAAAGGTGAGTTTACGTTAGATGAATCACAACCTATTGTTACATTAAGAAATGGCAAGCAAGTTAATAAATCTGTGTTTGAAAAATACATAAAAGCTAGATCAACTAAAGAAAATCAACTTAAGTCGATGCTAGATGTGAGAGATAAAGTTTGGAAATTGCAAGATAAACAGAGTGATATAGATGCTAATCTAAAGTTATTAGGAAAAGAATATGATGCTTGGAATTCTAGTGTAGACGCTTTAGGAATAGGTTTTGCTGATATTGGAACTGGACTATTATATTTAGCTGGAAAAACTGTTAAATACACTATTGGAAACGCATGGACAATTCCTGGAATGGCTGCGGGTAAAGATATGGATGATCTTTGGAAGAGTTGGGATGACGCCTTTGTAGACACTTACGACGATTATGCTAGGTGGAAAACAGAAGTAAAAGAAAACTATGGTAAAGAACTATCTTTCCACGCTAATAGATACGGTCAAGGTGGAGCATTTACAAACGCTACTAACTTTGGAAGATTTGTAGGTATGGAAGTAGGTAAGCAAATACCTATATTAGCAACTATGATAGCGAGTGGAGGTACAGCTGCACCTTGGGTTATTGGAGCTTATTCAGCTGGGCAACACTGGGCAGAAGGTGATTTAAGAGAGTTTCACAGTGGTAAAGCTGAAAACGAATGGATTCAAGCTATATCTTCAATTGGTTATGGAGCTGCTGAAGGTGTGTTTGAAGCTTTAACAACAGTGCCTATATTAAAAAGAGGAAAAGCGTTAATGCAACGAAGTGGAGCTAAAAGCATGTTAAACTACAAAAATTCTATGAAGCAATACTTTAAAGAAAATGCTTTATTTTTAGCATCGTCACCAGTTAGTGAAGCCTCAGCGGAGTTTATGACTAGTATAGCTCAAAACGCTATAGATGGTAGGCCTTTATTAGAAAATGCTGATCACGCCGCTTTTGTGGGTGGTATGTTTGGTTTTGGTATGAGTACTAGTCCTTTTTTAGCTGGTGCAGTAGCAAGACAATTTACAGACTATAATTCTTTTTCTGAATTTAAAAAGAAAGACGATCAAATAAGAGAGTTACAAACAGCTTTAGATTACTTAGAAAAAGATGGTAGTTTAAGCGCAGAGTCTTTAGAAGTTCAAAAAGAAGCTTTATCAGAACTAAGAGAAGATCAAAAGGCTTTTGTTGCTAAGAAATTTAATGCTATTGAAAACACAATGAGTGGAAATGCTTACGATGCTTTTATGGAGAACACGCGTAGACAAGCTAACTCTAGTGCAGCTGCAAATGAAATGATGAAAAATGGAGTTGATAGTAAGTTTTTAGAAATTGAAAAAATGAAATTTGATTTGTTTCAAGCTAAAGCTGATATATGGAGAAATAATGGAAATTTTGGAAATACATTTAGCTTACTTGAAGGAACTAATAAACGTGAGTATGATAGACTATGGCAGGAGGCAAAAAATCAACTAGCAAAGGAAAATAACGGTAAAGTTAGAGATGATCAAATACCACAAAGAGCTGAAGAGTTATATATTGGAGAGCAAGTAGATGCAAACTTTAAAAAAGTTAGCGGAAGAAGAAAAAGTAAAAATAAAAAGTATTTCAAGTTTGACACCAATGGTGAGGCTTTAACGTATATAGATGATGTTTTAGAGACTTCTAAGGAGATTATACAAAATGATAATACATTAACTGACGAACAAAAAGCTAATCAAATAAAAGATCTAGAAGTAAATATAAGAGGATTTAAAAATGGATTAAATTCTGGATCAGCTATGGGAGGTATTGCCGCTGGTAATATTAGTGGTTGGAATTTAATGTTTGACTCTAGAGGTGTTGTTACTACAGACGCTAACTCTGTTTCTCGAAATGAAATACTAGGTTTTAGAGAAAATGCTATTAAAAATAATGAAACTCAAATATTTACACATGAAGCTAGTCATGCTGAGTTTGGTGAAATATTAGGTTATGATTCTAAAGCGTTTGAACCTTTAGCTGAAGATGTTACAAAGTATCTACAAGAAACCCATCCTGATATTTGGGAAGCAATGGTGGCTAGAAGAGGATCTGCTTTGAATAATGCTGATGAAGTTGTAATGAATTTTTTAGAATACGTAGGGAATGGGGATATTGACCTAAATAATAAACCAGGTAAATTAATGGGAAGTTCTTTTGGTTTTAACTTAAACAGTATATTTAAAAAGAATAAAAAATCTGACATAGACTTTAAGGGTGCTAATGAAAGTATACAATATTTATATGATTTAGGAAAAGCTATATCAGAGGGTAGAGTCACTAGAACAATGGTTAAAGAGTACAGAAAAAAAGCTGTATTTAAGGAAATGAGAGACAATTTTTCTAAAGCTAAAAGAAAAGCTGAAAAAGAAGCGAAAACAGCTAGAGAGGAAAAAAACTTAAAAAACTTAAAAAAAGAATTAGAAAACTTTAAATTCTCAGATACAAAACAATATGAATCAGCTGCTGATATATTAAAAGATTTAAATGAACTTGTTGCTAAAAATAAAATATCTCCAGTAAAGAACTATAGAAACAAAGTTGATGAATTATCTAATAAATTTAAAGAGTTAAAAGCTAAAGCTGGTGTTGTTGAAAAAGTACCAGTATTTAATGGTGACACAAGAGAAGAGTCAGACGCTGCTAGAAAAGAAAGAGTAAATTTAATTGAAAGATCTTTTAGAGGTAGATTAGAAACTTTCCAAGGTGGAAAACCTATGGCAGAAATATTGAGAGCTTATGAAGGAAACATAGAAACCTTGTTTAAAAAAGGAGGATACTTTGCAACTGACTCTTATCAAAGATTTGAAAGTTTTAACGAAGCGTTAGCAGAATTTACAGCTCTTACTAATATAGAATTAATGAAATCTGTTAGAGCTTTTAACCCAACTAAAAATAACGATTTTGATGCTTACATGATGAGCCCAACTATTATGACTAACAAAGTTAAGTTAGCTAACAAAAAGATTGGAGCAGAATCTAAAAACCAAGGATTTAACGTAGGATTAGAAGCCGCTTCTGGAGTTGCTGTTTCAGAAAATACTAGCGTGCAAGAATTTGATAAAACAATAAGAGAAGTATTTGGTGTTGAAAAAGGTTCACCGTTTTATGGTGCTGCTATGTCAGCAGTGCAAGACGTAATGGCTAAAGGTCTTCCTAAGTTTGAGTATACTCAACGTAAAAAGAAAGGTAAAGGAGAGAAGGTTACATTAGCTCAAGTAAGAGCTACAATTAAAACAAATCCTACTGGTGAAGTTAAAAGACAAGTAGAAAGAGACTTAGCTGGTATAATGAAAAAAGTTAAATCAGAGTTACAAACTAGTTATCAAACAGCGTTAGATAAAAGTGTAAAAAATGAGTTTTTAAAATCTAAAATATATGACACTTTTCTAAAAAAGAATAGATCAGATCTTTTAGCTCGTTTGCCTATAGAAGATTTAGTACAATTACAAAAAATGGCTAAAGAAAAAATATTAGCTAAAGTAGTTAAAACAAATTTAAACCCTACTGAAGTTAAGAAGTTTGAAGGATCTGGAAACTTAACTACAGCTACAACAACACAAGGACCTACTTTATATACTAGATTAAATCCTAGTGAAAAAGCTTTTGTTGACTTTTTTAATGTAAGGGGTAGAAAAAATGCTTTAGCTAAAATATTAAGTTCTGAACTAGGTTTAGACGCTACAATGCAGAATTTAACTAGTGAAAAAGTAGTTGAAGAAGTATCTAAAGGAAATCCAGAAATTAAAGAACAGTTAGGAGAACAAGCGTTAAAAGATTTTGCATTAGCAATAGGTCGTGGTACTGCGTTTAAGTTTTCTTTAGCTGAAACAGTTGGTATTGAGGGTAAACTAGCAGAAGATTATAAAGCTTTACAACCAACACTTATAGACCAAATAATTAATATGGAAGTCTCAGATCCTATGTCTGTCAAATTAGCTGTCGATGTAATATATTCTGATGGTAAATTTATTCCTTACAGAACTAAAATTAAAAGTGTTTTTGAAAAACTATTAAAACCATATAGAAAAGCTGTAAAACAAGAGGGTAAAACAGATTTTAATTTAGAAGAATATATAACTAGCGTTGAGTCTTCTTTAGATGCTGAAAATAGCATAGCTAAAATGTTTGGTCAAAAGCCAATGGCTAAAGCAAATCAAAACCCTACAGATATATCTAATTTTAAAAAGTTTGATAATAGAAACGCCCAGCAAAGATTGTTAAATAGAGCTGGAAAAGATTCGGACGGTAAACAAAACCCAGTAACGGAAGAGATGAAAATTGAACAAGCAGCTCTTGATTTAAGATTTCAATACGGAAGACAAAATGGAACTAAACCAGGAACAGCAAAAGCTAGAGGATTTGTTTATGCTAATTCTAAACAATTGTTTAATGAATTCTTTACAGAAAATTATGGTTTTACAGAGGCTATATTAAAAAAGAAAGATGGAAAAAGAACTTTACAGTTTAAAAAAACAGATGGAGAGCTAACAGCTGCTATACCATTTGATGCAAATCCAGTTCAAAAAGTTACTGAACAAATGGTGTTTAAAGACATGTCTAAAGAAGAAATGGACTTTAGAGAGAAGATAGCTAATGAAGCTTTTAACTACGTGGTAGATAGTTACAAAGCGGCGAAACAACTTCTAGACGGCGGTGGAGCTACTAAACTAGATATAGCCATGTTAATGAATATGTATGGTCAAGCAATGGAGGGACCAATAAGAGCGGCGGCTGTTTTTAAATACAAACCAATAGACGCTCCTTTTACATCTCTTAGAAACAAAGATGGTGGTAAAAACTTTGAGTATGAACACGGTATACCGGCTAAGATATTTAATTTATTAGTAGCTGATGCTGTATTCTTTGATAATAAGAATATTGACTTACAAAAACTAAAAGATTCTTACGCTGTTGGAGCTATACCAGTAGATATGAATGAAAATTTTAGTGCATTCTTCGCTGATCGTATGCAGTTTGGTTACGAAGTTGGAGATATTGCGCCTATGAGATGGTATAACATGTTCACTAGAGGTAGAGCCGCTTATGCTGTAGAAGATATAAGAACTGGTGATAAATTTGGTGAGCAAGAAGCTAAGCTATGGAAAGAACAACAAAAAGCAAATGAAGTAAATAAATACTCTTTATCAAATAATGTAGTTGATATGAAAAACTTAAATGCTGACGAAGTTTTAAGTTATGCAAGCTCTGTCGATGCTGCTTTGAGGATTGCTAGAGATCCTAATGCTCCAGTTAAAAAAATTAGAGTGTTTGATTTTGATGATACATTAGCTACTAGTGAAAACTTAGTTTTTTACACAATGCCAGATGGTAGTAAAGGTCAACTTAATGCGGAAGAGTTTGCAAAGCAAGGTGCTGAACTAAAAGATCTAGGAGCAGTTATGGATTTTACAGACTTCAACACGGTGCGTGAAGGAGGTGAAGGACCACTCGCTGATTTAGCTAGAACTATCATAGAAAAAAGAGGATCAGAGGACGTGTTTGTTTTAACGGCTAGAGCTCAAGAATCTGCTCAAGCAATATATGATTTTTTACAAGGTATAGGTATAAAAATTCCTTTTGAAAACATAACTGGATTAGGTAATTCAACAGGTGAAGCTAAAGCACAATGGATAATAGAAAAAGCCGCTAATGGTTATAATGATTTTTATTTTGCAGATGATGCAGTTCAAAATGTTAAAGCAGTTAAAGATGCATTAAGCGTTATTGATGTTAAATCAAAAGTACAACAAGCTAAGTTTAAGTTTAGTGAAAACATAGATGAAGATTTTAATAAAATACTAGAAAATAGTTTTGGTATAGAGTGGTACAAAGAATTCTCAGGTGCTAAAGGAAAAATGATAGGTCAAAATAAAGGAAACCGTATGGTTCACCCTTATTCTGCTGAAGATTTTGAAGGATTACTATATCCATTATTAGGAAAAGGAAAAACAGGAGAAGCAAATTACCAATGGTTTAAAGATCATTTAATAGATCCATATAATAGAGGCGTTAGAGATATGAACACTGCTAGAATAAATTTAATGGATGATTTTAAAGCTTTAAAAAATACTCTTGATGGTGTACCTAAGACAATGAGAGATGTAAACTCTTCAGGTTTTACAAACGAAAACTCAATGAGAGTTTTTATATGGTCACAATTAGGATATGATATACCCGGTGTTTCTAAAACAGATTTAAAAGAGATAAATGATTTAGTAGAAAATAATGAAGAGTTAAGAGTTTTTGCTGAGGTAGTAATGCAGATAAGTAAAGGTGATTATTCAAAACCAGGTACAAACTGGTTAGGTGGAAACATTACCACAGACTTTATAGATGTTTTAAACGATGTTAAACGTAAAGATTTTTTATCAGAATTTATACAAAACAGTGATATAATTTTTTCTGATAAAAACATGGCTAAGCTTGAAGCTTCTTTAGGTCCTAAATATGTAGAAGCTGTTAAAAACATATTAGCTAGAATGAAAAGCGGTTCAAACAGACTTCAAAGTCAAAATAGAATAGCTAATGGTATTTTAGATTATTTAAATAATGCTCAAGGTGTTGTATTGTTTTTAAACATGAGATCAGCTTTGTTACAAGGTATTTCATCTATGAACTTTATAAATTGGAGTAATAATAATATATATAAAGCAGGTAAAGCATTTGCTAATCAACCTCAGTACTGGTCAGATTTCACTAAGTTAATGAACTCTGATTATTTAACCGACAGACGAAACGGTTTAAAGATGAATATTAATGAGAATGAAATAGCTAACTTGGCTAAAACTAGCAAAAATAAAGCTAAAGCAGTTGTAGCTTATATAATAGAAAAAGGTTATACACCTACTAAGTTTATGGATAGTTTTGCTATAGCTTCAGGTGGTTCAACATTTTTTAGAAATAGATTAAACGAGTTAATTGAAAAAGAAGGTTTATCCGCAAAAGAAGCTGAAACACAAGCTTACAAGGAGTTTGTTGATTTAGCTGAAAAATCACAACAGTCATCAGATCCTAGTAAAATATCTTCACAACAAGCTAGTGATTTAGGTAGAATATTTTTAAACTGGGCTAACACTCAAATGCAATACTTGAGAATACAGAAAAAAGCTGGTCAAGATATTATTAATAGAAGAGGAAATGATTTAGAAAACGCTTCTAAAATAATATATTATGGAGTTATACAAAACCTCTGGTTTCAAGCCGCTCACTCTGCTGTGTTTGCATTAGCTTTTGGAGATGAAGACGATGATCCTGCTTTTAAAGATAATAAAATAATAAGCACCGCTAATGGTATGACAGATAATATATTAAGAGGTTTAGGTATAAGTGGACAAGTTATATCTGTTCTTAAAAACACGGCTTTTGATGTGTATGAGAGATCAAATAGAAAGCGACCAGAATATGTAGACGCGGCTTGGGAATTAGTAAGAATGTCTCCAGTAATAAGCTCAAAAGTTAGTAGAGTAAAACAAGCTCTTTGGCATTTTGACTCTAAAAAAAGAAGACAAGAAATGATAGACAAAGGGTTTAGTATAGATAATCCAGCCTACATGGCTACAGCTAAAGTTATATCCGCAATAACTAACGTGCCTATTGACAGATTGTTACTTAAAATGGAGAACGTAATGGCAGCAACTTCTGCAGAAACAGAGACTTGGATGAGCATAGCTTTACTTCTTGGTTGGCCTAAATGGCAATTAGAAGCTAAAAAGAAAGAAGCTGATAAATGGGGAACTTCAAAGTCTAGTTCAAAAAGTGATTCTAATTTTGGAAAACCAAAAGGAGGGTTTAAAAAAGATAAGACATGGGGACAACCGATATCACAATAGGTATACTTACTCCTACTAGAAATGATAGGCCTTTATTTTTAGATCAATATAATGAAATTATAAAAAGTCAGACATTACAACCACACGAAATAATAAAAGTAGATTACAAACCGGTTTCTAATAAAAAAGATTTAGGGGCTAGATATAGAATAGGGATACAAGAAGCTCAGAAAAGAGGTTGTGATATAGTATTACTTTGGGAAGATGATGATTGGTATCATCCATTGTATTTAGAGTGGATGGTTCAAAAATGGTATAGTAATGGTCAGCCGGATGTTTTAGGCGTAGATGAAACATATTATTATCACATAATTGAAAACGGCTTAAGACATCTTGAGCATGGTGGTAGATCATCTGCTTTTTGCACATTACTAAAGCTTCCTTATAATTATAGTTTCACGCAAGATGAAGATATATTTTTTGATTTACACTTATATAGAAAACATGCTAAAAAGTATTTAAAGACTAAAACGATTTCTTTTGAAAATGAAATATATGCAATTGGAATAAAACATGGTTATGGCGTATCTGGTGGTGCAGGTCATAATCCAAAATTTAAATGGGAGTTTTCCAAATCTCAAGCACAAAATTGGTTTAATAAACACTGCATGGACAGTGAGGTTTACAAGGATATAGCACTAAAAATTAACAATGAAAATAAGCGAAGGCACAGAATTTAAAATAGATATAAAAACTATTGTAAGTATAATAGTTGTAACGTCAATGTTTGTAGGTATGTATTACACATTGCAAGATGATATAGCAGATGCTAAAAAAATGCCTAAGGCTGTTATAGATCGAATAGAATACGATTTAAAACAAAATTGGCATACAGATCATATAAATAGACTAGAAGATGAAGTGAAAGAAATTCGCGACTGGTGTAGACAAATTGATAAAGAATTAACAGATGGCAAAAAAAGGTAAGAAATGTTGGCCAGGGTATGTGGCTAAAGGTAAAAAGAAATCTCCTAGTGGTAAAAAAACTAAATCTGGAGCTATAAAAATGGTAAACAATTGTGTAAAAAAAGGGAGGAAAAAGTAATGGCAAAGAAATTTAAACCACACCCTATGTATAAAGATTGTAAAGTAAAAATGGCTTTTAAAAAAGAAGATCACGATAGGTTAGCTAAGCAAGGGTATGATCATAAAAAAGATCCATCATGTAAAAAGAAGAAATAATGGCAATAAGAAAAACAACAAAAGGCAAAGGTAGAAACTTTAGAACAACTAAAGAGGGCGCTGGTATGACAGCTAAAGGAGTTAAAGAATATAGAAAGAAAAACCCTGGCAGCAAACTTAAAACAGCTGTAACTAAGTGTGATGTTAAGCCAGGCACTAAAGCTTATAAAAGACAAAAAGCTTTTTGTAGTAGATCTAAGAGTTGGAATGGAGAAAGAGGTAAAGCAGCTAGAAAACGTTGGTGCTGTAGTAGATTTAGTTAGGAACAAAAAATAATGGGCACCATACCCAAAGTTCCTGTAACCAAAGAGGGGATTCATTGTGATCCCCTTTTTTTTATTTTAAAGATTTAAAAATATCTTCTATTTTAGATGTGTCAAAATTATTGCAATCAGTAAATATAGGATTATCTATAGTTGATACGTTGTGAGGTATATTAATTGCGGCGTAATGATCTTTATATTTAGTTCCATCTCCTTGTATAATTCCTTCAGTAAAATTCACATGAGCTACGGGTATACCGTATGCGTGTGCTGCTATTACTCCATGTAAAGAACTTGACATAATTTTTCTGCAAGATGTTATTTGTTTTATCACTTCTTTAACATTTGGATTATTTAAATTTATTATATTTTTTTTAGGATACTTTATTTTTATTATTTTGTATTCATTAATATGTGGTATATAACCAAAATTTTCTGTTTTATTAGAAGAACTTAATATTTTAGGCAATAACATTGCTGGATCTCCATATATTTCTTCACAAGAACCATTGTTTTTTATCACGTTCTCTCTTGTAAGCGGACCTCTAGTAAACAGCCATTTAGCTTTATTATTTAATGAAATATTTCTATATGCTACACCAGATCCTAGAACTAAAGAATTGTCATTTGCAAAATTAGCTATTGAGCCTACACATATTAAATTTGCTTTGGATTTTTCAGTATACTCGTATTTTATATTATAGTAATCTAATATTAAAGGAGTTAATATATCTCCAAAATTATTAACGTGCTTTGCCTGCATCCACCAAGCTTTATATATATTTTTCATAAATAAGGTTTTGTAAAACTTTTATTTCCTTTTCCTTTTCCTCTAGTTTTTTTACCAACAAACAAGTCAAATACACATCCTAAATCTAAAGAAATACCTCCTTGTTCTGCAAATCTAGTTCCAAGTATTTTACCAAAAGGGCCAGCTCCAAATATAAGTAACTGTCCAGATCTATCTTCACTTTGTATTTCTTTACTTATTTCTTTTATTCTATCAAAAATGTTTATTGTAGTATTTTTTTCTACTTCATACATCTGTTCTGCTGGTAAAGTATACCAAGTTACATTTTTAATATTATATTTATTTATCAATTTATCTTTAATGTTTCTTGGACTAACCACAACAATATTATCTACTTTTTTAAAAAGTTTAAACAAATCTCCACTATCTAAAAAGTTTAAATGAATATCATGAATGCAATATTTTTTATTTTTTAAATTTAATTTTTTATAATGATCATTTATAGTTTGCCAGAGTTTGCTTTTATCTATTTGAGCTTGAGTTGGTTTTCCTAGAACAGTAGCTTTTGTTATAGATTCTTCTAACCACTCTTGTGACTGTTTTAATTCTGATGGCGTAATAGATCTATTTATTTGTTTATTACAAAAAAATTCCATCTTATCCTTAACATTGTTTATTATAATCATTTCACCATCACCTATCCTAATTAAGGAAAAACTTTTTAAATTTTTAAGACTTTTTAAAACTATATCTAATAACTTTTTACTATCAATCATAGTAAGTGTTTTTTATTAGTTGTTCCTCCTCTGTACCAGTGGTACATATATAACCCTTTTATAACATTTATAGATTCATTGTGAGCTATTAAATCTTTGTGTAATTTATTATCCACTCCTAATATTTTGCTTTTATTATTCCATTGTTTAAAACCATTTATTTTTTTCCATACTGATTTCTTAATTAATATACAAAAACCACTTAAGTAATTAGGATGCTTAAGTTCTTCACAAGCATATCCATATTTCTTCCTTAATTTTTCTGCTATTTTTCTATGTATGCTTATGTCATCTCCTTTATATTCATCGTGTAATTGCTTTTTATTATTTATTCTATTTGTTACTCCTGTAAAGCAAAAAGTATCTGGATTATTTATTATAGCTTGCTCAAGTAACTCATTATAATGACTATCTAAAAATAAGGTGTCTGCATCTCTAAACAAAGCCCAACTGTTATCTGGAATAAGCTTCATAAAACTATTATAAGCTTTAACTAAATCTTTTTCATTATTATATGGAGTATTTTCATATATAGTTATTTTGTTTTTAGTTGTTATTTTATCTTTTTTTTTAATATGAGGAAATACAATAAAAGGAGTAGATTTTTTACGAGCTTTATAAGATACTATATCATCAAAAGGAATTGTAATGTAAGATAACGGAGGAAGTGTTTTAATACTCTTATATAAACTATAATTTATAGTCACTTGATCTCTAATTGACGGAGAGTTAATATAATCTTCTCGCATATTTTTTAAGTAACTTGGTAATATTAAGCTTTTTGGATCTAAAAACATTACTCCAGTAGCAAATAATCCTAAATCTCGTGGATAATTTTCTTTTATTAAAAATTCTTTAGCTTCTAAAACATTTTGTCTTTTATCTTTTGATGTTTTTACAAGTGCGTTTATTTCATCATATACACATTGTCTTTCTGGGTGACTTAAAAAAACAATATGCTGTTTAGTTAAATTATAATTATCTACTAATCTATTTAAATCTTCATTTATAAACATATTAGCATCCATAGTCACTAATATATCATACTTTTTTTCTATATAATTTAAAGCGTTAAACATAATAGAACTGGCTTTTTTCTTATTGCCGACTACAGCTTTATCTTCGGGACGTAAATCTACTATTTTCCAGTCTTTACTATTAATAGAGAGGTCAGTTACACATATGTAATCCCAACCCTCTGTTTTGTTTAGAGGGGGTAATACATCGTATTTACCTATTAAATATGTTAACACAACCCCTTTATACTTGTTGTCAGTATATTCCGTAATAGGTTCTTTTATATCAATTTCTTCAGGTTCTTGATTGGTATTAGATATTTTCAACAACCGTCCTCCTCTACCTCTCTTTATAGAGTTTTCATCATATTTATAACCAGGAGGAGGTGGAGAGTTTAAATAACGTCTCATTTAATTAAGTAATTTCACAAGAACCACCAGCGCAAGCAAGCTCGCCACTAAGATCAGTGTTGTCTTCAGTTTCGATAACATGTTCTAAATTTATATCTTTTAAATGTTGTAACTTATTTATATAAGTTCCTTCGTCAATATCCTCGAAAGGAGCTTGAGTATATGTTCCACCATCAAATGGTAGTACTGAAAGACCATTGTAATACTTTCTGTTATCCCACATCCATTCACCCGCTGTTTCCCATTCTTCAGCTTTTAAACTAATTGTAGCAGAAACATTGTGAGTATTAGATCCTTTTCTATGACCAGGTGCAACCCATTCTGTAGCTACCTTTTTTATACGTTCAAGTAATTGAAAAGGTGATTCAGTTCTAAGTATAGAACCTTCAGGTGCTTTTTGCGGTATACTAATCACAGCAGTATCGTGAGGTCTAAAAAACTCATCTTCAACTAGCATTGGGTGATTTTCCGCTAAGTATTTATATATAGATTCATTTTTACCAACTCTGATCCTACGCACATAATAATCATTATGCCATGCGTGAATACCAGACGATGTTCCTAACGCCAGAGACGTCGTCCCTGCGGGTTTTACGGTTGTACATCTAGCTGATGGATTAATTCCAATCACTTTCGCGACTCTTGCGTTTTCTCGTTTTACTATTTGAGCGGCTTTCTTCATGTCGTATCCTAACACCGTACCCGAGCCTATCCCAGTCATCGAGACGCCTATTAAAGCGTCTTTCTCTGTTGTTTCTTTCCATACATCTCTTAAGTAGTGAAAATCTGTATATCCAGCTTGTAACGTTCCAATGAACGCAGCTGCTTTCACTCTGTTATTAAAATCATCTTGTGACTCTATATCACTAGCGTTTACTTCACATAAGTTACAAAACTGATTAGGTCGTAAAGCTATTTCACAACAAGGGTTTGTACCCCAGTCTTTATCATTATTAAAATATATACCAGGTTCTCCTGCACCTGATAGTTCAACACGTTTCCATAGATCCATAAAAAACTCTTTAGTTATTTTATGTCTCATAAGTACAGCAGAGTTATTAGCTCTACCTCTTTGTGGGTTTGTTTCCCACCAGTTTCCAGACTTGCAAGAGATCATCTCCTCGTCGTCCGCTGAGAACAGACTTATCAAAGCTGCTCGACGTATTCCACCAGCTAAGACGGCGTCTGCAATATGGCAAACTATATCGTGTACTTCTATAGTGGAGAGCATATCGCCATCCTCCTTTGAATCTAAAACTCCTGTTATTTTTACTATACATTCTTTAAGTGGTTGAGGTCCCGGTGCTTTACCACCAGACGTTACTAACATTGCACCCTTAGGGCGTATATCAGAGTAATCAAACTCTATTCGTGAATTTCTTTTATCACCAAGATATGATTTCATTAATACTTTAATAGCATCTGCCCAACCCTCTATTGAGTCACCTATTAAAAATCTTCTAGTTCTTTTACTATAAGGTTTATTGACGGGATCTAGTTTTTTAACATGATGATCTTGCACAGAATAACCCACACCAGTACCACCAAGTAATAAGAACATTATCTCATTAAACGATTCAATATGATCGATAGGTAAGTAAGCACAATTATAAACACGATTAGGTGATATTTCAATCGGCTTACCTCCGAACTGAAGTGACCGCATACTCGGTAAAATCTTTTTATCATAGACCAATTTATATGTTGTTTTAATGTCATCTGTGAGCTCAGGATATTTTTTAATATGCATATTCATGTTACGTGTTACTAGTTCGTCCCATGTCTCCCTACGGCTTAATTCAGGGATATATTTTGCATATTTCATATAAACTGTTACATCACTTAGTATCTTGTTCGATAACTCCATCTTCTTTTACCTCTTTTTTTGTTGTTATTTCTTTTTTTAAAGACTCTATAGCCTTATCGTAACCAGGCATTAATTTTACTGTTTCTAAAGTCCCAATAGCTAAATCCCTTAGCTGTGTATTTTCATTTATTAAATGCTGAATAATTCTAGTCATTGAGTCTATTTTATTCTTCATTTCAAGTAGAGTACTTTCTTTCATATTCTAATAACTCTTTTAATTTTAAATAACCTTTACTTTCAACGCTCCACTTAATAAATTGTTCAAGTTTGCGTTCAGCATATTTTCTTCTAGCTAGGTCTTTTTGTTCCCAAGAATTAAGCTTACGGTTTCGTCGCATTCTTTTTGATTTTGAGGTTTGTAGATATTAATTTTAAGTAATTTTTTTGAGGCATATTTCTTAAAAAGTTTCCAACGTATAGGAAAAGATTCGTTTGGCCTTCCTTTACACTCAATGATAAATCCATCTCCAGTAAAATCTGGTGTATAAGTGACTTTACGTATTGCTTTGCCTCCTCTATCTCTATACTCTCCTTTAGAGTTTGCTTGTCTTTCATAACATTTGTTTTTAAAGTCAAATGAAGGGATTAGTTCATAAGTAATCCCTTCGTACTCTGCTTGTATACCTGCTTCTTTTAAAGCTTTATACATATATGCTTCAAGTCCTGACTTAAATTCTATACCATCTACAACTTTCTTCTTAGCTCTAACCGGACCTTGCTTCTTACGACGCAATATCCGAGACATAGTAAGGTAAACCGTTAATACTTTCGCCATAGACTTTGTCTTTAGCTTCAGACAGCTCATCTTTAGCTGCTTGAATATATAATATTGCGTCCATTAATTCCTCTTGTACATCATTTAGATATGCTGCAAGATCTTTAACTCCAGTCTTACGTTCTTTATGTAGGGTTTGACCATACTTTTTAAAGCCTACGTCTGATCGACTTACAAACTTATCTACAACTGTCTCTACAACAGGATCTCTGAATTTAATTGTTTTTTCTGTCATCTGTTTTTGTCCATATAAATATTAATAAAAAGCCGATAAATTGAACGGCTATTATAGCTGTCATTGTTTGTTGGTAATCACTCATTTTTTACAAATGTACCGTTTTTCATTCCACCTTTACGATCTTTAATCTCATTATAAGCGGAATCAATGCATGTTTCAATTGATGTTCCTCCTAGCATAGCTAAATTAGTCAAGACAACAACCATGTCTCCTATAGCATCTACAAATTCAACTTGATCGTCTTTTAATATTGATCTACCAAGTTCTCCGGCTTCTTCCATTAGTTTACAATATTGAGTTTTAACATCTCCTTTATCGTAAAGTCCTCTTTCATATGCCCAATCTCTAATTAATTGAAATCTATTTTTTTCAACACCATTTGCTCTATCTTTTAACTGATTATAAAACAAAGTAGCTTCATGCTTAGCTTCGTTAAGAAAAGCTTCATAAAAAGATTTATTATATATATAAGATCTCTTCTTGTTAAACATAGACGTAGACGCGTTTTTCATTATCCAATCTATAGATTCTTTTGTTATTTTAAAAGTACCATGTACTGTTTCCCACGTCTTACCTAACTCATCCATTAATCTACCTTTTAGTTTGTCTAATGGAACTGGAAATGTACTGGTTTGTTCAGTTGCGTTTATTTTCATTTTAAATAATTGTTTATATGGTTTAAGGTCTACTTTATAGCCGTAAGACTTTTGAAGTTCTAACTCGCGGCTTGATATATAATCGATATCTGTGCTTTGATCTAGAACTTCATATTCGTCTGGGCTATAGCCTTGTTGTTCGGTAACCCTGCTATTAAGATTACGTGTTACCCCTATTTTTTTACCCGGGATATGGTATAAATAATATATTATATCACCATCCATATTCGTCTGCTCTTGATTGCGCTGGTCCTTTCTCTTTCGTAGTCAAGAACTTACCAAGATCTCGCTCGTATAAATGTAAATTATGTGCAAAGTGATAATATGTACCAATGTCATAATCTGTCTCATCTGCAACTAATTTTTGTAATTGTGAAAAACAATACTGATCATTACAGAAACCGAACCAGAGATCATTAGATCGCATCGTGACACACATATTCAAATGATTATTTACAACTGTGAATTGTATTGCGTAAGTGCATGGAGTATCATACTTATATCTGCCTATTTCCTTACCATCGTAAATTGATATTGTAGCTTGTCTTGTATCGGGGTTTTTTCTTAGCATTTCTATAACTTTATCTAATTGATAACCTCTTTCCCATTGCCAACCATAATTAGAGTTAACATCACCATGATCGTCTGCCATACGTTTCCATATAGCAGGTACTTTACCGTATATCTCTCCTAATGTTTCTATGTTTCTATCACCTGATAAATACCATCGCCATTCAGCTTCTGCATAATCTTCTTTCCAGTTACGCCATTTGTGTGTAATTTGATTTTGACCTGGTATATCCATTTCAAATCCTATATTAAACAAAGCTTTTGTTCCAGCAAAGTCTGTACCATAATTTTCTATACATTGATACCAATACTGAAAAGCTTCATCAGCGTTTTTAAATCTATTATTAAATGTTTTTATCATAATAAAATTTATATAGTTCCATAACTTTAGGCCATAATTCTGTTGGACCATAAGTTTTTGGACTTAACTTTTTTCTTCCGTTTACATTTACCTCTATCCAACAAGTTTTATTATTAAAACCTTTACCGCAAGGCACGGAGTATATTTTAATACCATGTTCAATACACCATTTATAAGCTATTGTGTTTTCTTTATTCCACAATGGTGGTTTCCAATCAACTTTTTTAGGCAACATTTATTCCCATGGCATTTTTTCTTCTAATTCAGGTTGTACGTGAGGTACAAAACATCCTGATCTCGGTTCCCAAGTGAAGAATGCTTCAGCTCCGTTTTCCCCGAGGTTTTGAAATTTACATTTAAGTATTTTAACTTTTGTCGTTCTAGCTTCATAGTCTCTATGTACGAGCAGACCATGATATGATGCGTCATACCATTCTCCACCACCTTTAATGTTGTACATTGTTGGCTCTTCAATTTTACCATCTTGTGTTTTATACATCTTAGTTGGATGAGCTACTATAAACACTAGCACATCATATTTCTTAGCGAATGTTTCAATCTTAGTTAAATACTCCATTGTATAACGATTAACATCTTCTGTTTTACAGTCAACGTCTCTAACTTTATTAAATGGATCAATAACTAAACATTTAATACCTTTACGTTTCACAAGTTCAGCCCCTTTACGTAGTACAGACTCAAGAGTGTAACGTTCCATATCAATAAAGAAAAAGTTATCATTAACATGATCTGCTACTTGATTCCATTTGTCTCCACCAATATGACCTTTTTCAGGCATATCACCCCATACTTTACGCATTAACTTATGTGCATGCAAATATGTAGGAGCATTTTCTGGTGAAGCAAAAGCTGTTTTCCAACCATACTCTTTATTATAACCTACACACATTTGATCTACAAAATCTGATTTACCTGAACTAGGTATACCAGTTACAGTAATAAACTGCTTAGTATATGTACTAAAAATTGAATCAAAATTATTAAGGCCAATAGTATAGCCACGTTTAAAACCGTTTCTAACAAAGTCTGTAATTTCATCTTCTATATCTCTAAATGTAGTAACGTTTTCTAACGGTACTGGTTTTGCATTTGTTATACGTGACAATAGCTCCTTACTAGAGTACTTGGTTAAGTACTCGTTAGCATCTTTGCAATCATCAAATGTAGCCAAGAAACAAGTCTCAGCTCCAAGTCTACGTATCAATTCAGTTTGTAGGGCTTGTCCCGGCGCATCTGAATCAACTGCAATAATTATTTTAGACATATCATCAAAATAATCAATACAGTTGTCTAGATAGTCTAAATTGTTTGAATTTAATGTAGCTCCATTGGGAACTGATATCGCGTTTGGTATACCAGCTTCATGTAAAGCTAACACGTCCATTTCGCCTTCAACAATAACACAGGTATCATGACCTACAATATTGTCTATATTATAAAATACTTTTTCAGCTCCTTTGTATAACTTAAAGTTCTTACGAGCATCTCTGTATTTAACATTAGTAAGTTGTCCACCTACATAATAGTTAAATTGGATAGTATTCTCGGTCTTGCCGGTTTGAGGCATATATTCAGATCCAGTAGAGACTTTTAATTCATCTAACGTATCTTTAGATATACCACGTGTTTTAAACCATTCTAACGTCTTATCTTTAACAGGGTCAACCTTGTTAATTTCAGGCATAACATAGTCACGTTCAGCTTTACCTTTACGTTTGTATGTGTGCATTTGAAAAGTGCTATCACAGTTATGACAAGTACCAAGACCACGCTCCCAATCATAGCTAGCACATTTTGCTTTTCTATTCTCAGGTTTTCTAGAAGAAGAACACAGGGGACAAGTCCCCTGTGATTTACCTACGTCTAAGCCGTGCTGATTAAAGTTTTCAATTTGAAAACCATTTATTTCGATTTCTTCGACTTGCATTTATTTTATTTAATTAAAATGGTAGATCTTCTTCTACTTTAGCTTGGGCTTTTGGTTGAGGTGCTGCTCCATTTCCTTCATAAGGTATTTTATCAGGGAAAGTTCCGTTAGTCCATACAACTTTTACATTGCCTAAATAAACTTTAGGTGTTTTAGCTTCTCTTTCCTCTTTAGATTGGTCCATACAAACTGGCCCTTGGTTACCAAATTGGTCAGGTTCGTCATTCACCGTAATTGTAATGGGCAAATACTTTCCTTTCTTACCTTCTATTATTTTTGATTTGTCTATTGCATTTAAGTTAATGCTCGCTTTTATTATTCCTGCCATATTATAGGGTTTGGTTTATAAAATATTGGTGAGGGTCAAATCCCTCTGTGTTATAAAATAGATCATAAGCTTCTGATGCTTTTTCAACTTTCTCTTCGCCTGAACTGTAAAACTTATCAGAACAGTCGAACAAACCTATTTGTCCTGTCTTTTTATCTATAGCTATAAATATAAATTCATATCCAAATAATTTTCTATAAATATATGCTTGAGAATCATAATTATATTTCTTAGCATTCCATTTAAAGTTGTCAAGATCAGAAGTTGTTTTAAGATCTATTATTAGCTTTTCGTTGTGATTAACAACGTCTGCTTTTCCTTTCCACATTTGGCCAAATAACTCTGTTATAGCAGGCACTTCATATTCTCCTTTTTCTTCTGAGATTAAGTCTCTGCAAACTTTGTTATTTAGCATTGTAGATATTAAGTTGTCAACTAAGTCAACCTCATGCTGTAGTAAGCACATTTCACCACCGGACATTTCTTTATAAACCTTAGTGTTTCTACTACTTGAATCAACAATCTTAAACTTTTTAAGTTTGTTTGGTTCTAATATAGCAGTGTGAAAATAGCCTCCTACTAAGAAGTGAGCATTTGTCTTACTTGGTTCTTTTAAAGCTAATGGGTTTTTAAGTAACGTAGATATATCTGAATTACTTAAATACTGTTTACCAAAATCGCCATAGTAATGCTCATCTTCTCTTAGCATTTCTATTATTTTTTCTTTTTTCATAGTGTTAGCATCTCTTCATGCTTTTTTGTGACTACATATTTAGCTTTAATAGCGTCAAGACTTCCACCTTTGTTGATGTATTCTTTTGCTTTAGCTAAAGACTCATTAGTCATTGTTTGTTTAGCGGCAGTTTTCTTGCCGTGTTGGTTTGTTGCATCTGAATCCTGAGTGTCATCAATCAAGAACAGATTGCCAAGTGCGTACTTTTTACCGTATGAACTTGCAGCACCGTATCTCTGTGGCATTTGCATACCTTTTTGATCAGTGTCAACGCCTACAATAGCTGTAGCTGATATAGAGTCTTTACCATCTGATATTGTTGCAACTGTCTTTAAAACAGGTTGATCACAGCTACCAGGTTTCATAGTAAGTAACTCTTCATTTACAGTTATAGTAACGCTAAGCTCCTTTAAAAAGGGTTTTGTTGCTTCGAGAATGTCTTCGGCAGAACGGAAATTGTACTTACCGAAAGAGTTAAATCTTGATTTCTTTGATTTAAACTCAACTTGGATTTTTGATAATTTTTCGTTAATTGTCATAGTTATATAATTACATATTAATTAATCGTTTTACATAGGTAACTTACAGGAAATCAACCACTTGCGAGTGATCAACCTTATCTATAAGTTTAGTAACAGCTTGCTTTTTTAACTCAGAAACTCTTACATAAGATGAAACTCCTCTAATCTCTAATTTATCAGCTATTTCTTTAGCAGACCATTTAGGTCCTGTTAAACCATAGCTTTTTTCAAGAGTAAACATTTCGTTCCATTCCAAGTGTTTAGTTAATAAACTCATTATGTAAGTATTTAACATTTCCTCATTGTAAGGATCCGCTTTATCAGGTATTTGATACACCATATCGTCATCATCGTAAGGTTTATTGTCAATACTTAAAAACATTGAATTAAAAAACATAGCTACCATCTTTTTATCTTTTCCACCATCTTTACGTATTTCATTGAGCTTGTGTTCTGGTATCCTCATTTGAGCTCTATTTTTATCTATTTCTCTTCTGATTCCTCCACGTATACGTTTTGCAAAAAATGATTTTAAAGATTTTAACACATCATCAGATTCTTTCAATTTGTCTCTATCTATTTTATCAACAGCTTTAACTAGTTGTATGCTTCCTTCTTGTATTAAATCCATTATAGACATAACGCCTGATGCTTCTTGTGCTGTTGAAAACTTTCTAGCTATATTCTCAACTAATGGTAAAAATATTATTTTATATTCATCATTAGTATAATCTATATAGTCTTTAATTGGTATTCTACCTACAGCAAGCTTTACATCTTCTTTATATCTTATATAGTTTTTAATGTTATATTTTTTCATTTTCTATATTTAGAAGATCTTTTTCTTTTTTTAGCTCGTCGCTCATATTTCTATGTATTGTTCTACTTGAACAGTCCAATAAACCTGCTATTCGGCCTATGGTTATTTTTTTACCCATGTCATGTAAATCTAACATGCATTGATAAATCTTTTCTTCGTCCATACTTTTTCTACCTATTAGTTGTCCTACAATACTAAGCTTTTGCTTTTTATCTAAACCAGTACTATCTTTAAATACTACTTTACGTAGTTTATTTTTAGGTGGACGATCTAAATCAGTTAAAAATACGTCTGATACTAAAAAATCAAACTGCTTTTCTGATACATTAAATGTTACAAAACCATTTGGTTTGTGACATATAACCTCAGCTAGTTGTTTAAATTTTTCTAAATCTATATTAGGATTTAACCACCATAAAGTAGCTAAGTGCCAAGTTAAAGATCGCATTGTATTAATCTTAGCATCGCTATTAAATAGACTATAATACCCATGCGTACCATCAGCATAATACCAGCCCCACTCGTATTCTTGAGTTGGCTGATCTTCTGAATACTTTCGGTACCTGATGCGATTATCATTTAAGTATTTCATAGCTCTTTGTGACATTAGCCTCTTACTATTTATATTTAGACCTTGTGTCACCCAAGCATGCATAGTACATTTGTTCGTACATATATGCTTCGTTGTTTACATGTTCTACAAATTGTTTATTATAGTCTTGGACTATTTCTTGATAATTTCTTTTACTTGCGCCCATTTTTTAGTTTTATTAAATATTTATTATATTTAAGATATAATTCTCTTGTTGTTACACCTATAGTACCGTGCATTGTAGCGTCTCTGCATATCTTAGCTCTTAGTTCTAAAGTTCTAGATTCTACATACGCATAATGCTTCTTGTATTTAAGGTATCGCAATAATTCGTGTTTGTATCGTCTCATACCTACGAAAGCCCATACCGTTTCCAGTATGAGCTAGTTATTACTCGTAGTATTTATCTAGTAGCAAATGCGCTACTTCTTCGCTTATCATGTTATCATTGTA
>Ga0208666_1000077_pt1 | contig 42883 bp, 21 predicted proteins | sample 5B_taG_FD_184078 | JGI IMG/M metagenome (GOLD analysis project Ga0208666, IMG submission 184078) | Marine viral communities from the Subarctic Pacific Ocean - 5B_ETSP_OMZ_AT15132_CsCl metaG (SPAdes) (version 2) | ecosystem: Environmental > Aquatic > Marine > Oceanic | place: Pacific Ocean...
GCAGCATGCGGAGCCAACCCCATGGAGGGTGAGAGGACATGCGGACTCGGTAACCACCCCATCGAGGGGTGCAATGATTACAGGCCGGTGCAATAGGTGGTAGCGTGTGTATGAAGATGCTGCTGACTTATTTGTGAGAGCACGTGACGCTCTCATCGATTCAGTCAAGGACGACATAGACATAGAGTCCTCGATATCCGACTACATACTGGCCAAGGCCAATTTGGAGGCGCACGACTTCACGCCCGGACACACTTGGCGTGAGATACTCTGCGACACTCTAGTCAAGAACGAAAAAGATGGCTATGGCTACATCCGACCGGGCAAGTTCGAGGCTGAGATGAGAGCCATAAGGAGGAGGAGGCATCCGGGTCACCTCCCCACGGGGCACAATCACTGGTCAGGCAGAGTCATCAACAGCAGACAAGACCTCCCCATAGGCGTGACTCACGGCCTGCCAATCGACGTTGAGGCGAGATTCGAGAGATACCACGGCAGAGCGGACGAGCATATCTTCTCACCCGTATTCGACCCCCTTGAGAAGAAGTCGATGACGAATGGCAACCCTAGGAAGATTGAACTGCTCGCAAGGAGATTCCTCCCTGACGAGGACGGGAACTCCCGCGCCAAGCAGGTGAAAGATGCCGAGAGGCTCATCGAGGACTGGATGAAGAAGACCAACAGTCCCCATGTCAGGGAGAACAAGCAGGGTTCCTACTCATACCCCTTACTCGGTCCCCTCGGCGACTCAGTGGACCAGTCCATACTCAGCCACGAGCACGACCTCTATGAGAGGGACTTCAGGAGATGGAGCGAGGAGAATGAGCAGGGCGAGGACAACAGGGAAATCAGGAAGAAGCACTTCAGCGCGAGAGCACGGGACTGGATGGACAGGGACAACAAGGCCACCTTGGAAGAAGGTAACACCGACACTGAAAATATGCTTGCCGAATATTACTCAGAAACCCCGGAGGGTAAGAAGGTAGCAGAGAAGGAGAAGTCAATCTCCAACCACCCATCATACCTCAACCACCTCTCATTCATGATGGGCCTAGAGTGGCTCTCGCCGGAGGAGCGCACCAAGGTCATAGAGCACATATCACCCGACAGTCACGGTAGCGACTCCAAGGAGCAGCATGTGAAGTTCGACGACGGTACGCGCCTCCCTATGGGTCGCCTCAAGAGGAATATGAGAATGAGAGGGGCCAACGCCCTCAGTCACGTCAGGCGTGGACCAAAGGCAGGGCCCCATAACGTCGCACCGGTGTGGTCGCAGAACCTACCATCCGACCCGCCAGACAAGAGGGCACTCTTCTCAGCACTGGAATCAGCCTATCTCGTTCCAGCACAGGATAAGAATGATGAGGATAAAATCACATTTGACAGTAAAGAGGCGGAGAAGGCTGATATGGCCAAGAAAGACAAGTACTGCATCGAGACCTTCGGCAGGAAGTACTCCAATTGCACAACAGAGCAGCAGAAACAAACCGACAGTGAAGTCATAGGTCACAGCAGACTCATGGATGTGGCGATGAGAAACCTGCATGAGGCCTTCGGGGTGAAGATAGACAACCCGAAGGACGAGATATTCATGCACCTGCCAAATATAGACTCACGTGGTCTATCCAGATTCAATCAGGACGAGATGATGGATGAGATGAAGATTCTGACAGAATCCAAGAAGAAGGGCAACGTCGTTCCCAGAGACAACCTGCTGCACGCTCTGGGCTTCAACTCGAAGGGCGAGGAGATACCCGCAGGGGAGCATGGGTATCCAGAGCACTCAGGTCCCCTCATCACAAACTCCCAACTGCAGTCCCTGCTCAGGAAGGAGAATGAGAACATCTCGTTGAGAGACAGGCAGAGGGAGGTTCAGGACATCCTGTCCATGTTCAGCACCAACGTCGGCTTCAAGGACACTGACGCCATACCGGAGGAGATTCAGAAGGCTATGGATATACTCGGTGGGAAGCACCTCGCCCATGACTTCGCCGCACCCTATATGGAGGGAGGGCACGCAATCGACCAGCACATATACGCCACCAAGTTGCATGACCACCATCAGATGGATGATGAGAGCCTCATCGCCTCAGTCAATCGTCATAAGGAAAGCATCGTTCCCCAATCAATCAACATGGGCCTATTCGGACATCTGATTAGACCCGAGGCAGAGGCTCCTCTAGGACCTCATTACATGCAGCACATGTCCAACTTCCTCGGTGGAGACACCGGCAACCACGCTCTCTCGTCAGTCACCTCACCGGGGATAGCAGCACTCATCCATGGATTAAGACAATCAGAAGTGAATAGCAAGTTTGGCAGGAAGATGGGCATAGACCAGATGAATAACATGTTTGTGGATGCAGCCAACGAGGGTACTAGGAAGAACATACCATACGGCAAGTCGCTCGATATGCTGGCTCCCAAGGAGATAGACAGCGAGAAACTCGATGTGGGTGAAGATAGCATCTCGGAAATCGACCTATTCGCAGGCGGCGGTTCTGTCAAGAGAGAACAAGAGCCTGTGATACACACCTCCGGCGAGCAGAGAAGGAACAAGGTAGAGGCGATGAGGGTGGCCATGCTGCTGAGTTCGAGCGAGCGATTCCCAACCTCGGCTTCTACCCATGACTTCCCAGACTCCTCCATGCTCGACTACAACAAGAGATACGGCAATCTGGATGAGGAGGGAAGGGTGCTCACGGGCCGGAACAGACCAAAGAAATCCTTGTTCATCGACCAGTTGAACCTGAAGCATCAATACGACATACAGTCAATCAACGACGCCGCCAAGCATCTGGCGACCCTGCTGCCGGAGGAGGCGCTCGACCCCAGCAACCCGTCATTCGATGCCAACGTGCGAAGGCTGTTCCACGATGCCGAGCGTGCCATCCACACCTTGCCGAGCGAATACTGGGAGGGTGTGGGAGTGAGGCCCCTGACAGCGGACTACATGGTGGAGAATCAAACACAGACAGCGGAGCCGGTCTACCCATCACTGAGAGAGCGTCTCACCACCGGCGGAGGGGTGCCAATCACCAGACTCTCAGACGCATCCGAGATAGCGGAGCAACTCGGCTTCCCCTCCGACGAGGCGCATACGAGTCACATCCAATCCTACCTAGACACGATACCCGATGATGACGTCCACTTCATACAGTCGAATCACAATCTCATCAAGGAGCATGGCGACGTCATGGGAATAGACTCATCAATGTACGACTCGCATCTCGACGACCATCTCAAGGAGCAGCACGGCCATGGTGCCGGTGCGGGAGACGCTCCCCTTCAGGCGGAGATGAGGAATCTCAAGAGCATGAGGAGCAGAATGGAGAAGGATATACGTGAGTGGGACTTAACCTCCGGTAAGCGGTTAGTAGAGATATACGAGAGATTAGAGGAATTAGAGCCACTTGTCGAGAAAGAAAACGACATAAGAGGTTTTGACGCTCTCCATAGCAGAGCAGCGCGGCACCTCGAGGAGAACAGGGCAGACAGGGCGAGCATGGTGCTCGAGAGGCTGGCCAGAAAAGTCGGGGTCGATGTGGACGCGTCCAACCCCAAGCAGGCACTGGAGGCAATCGGCGACAGCATATCCGAGATGCGCGGCGACTTGGGGTACGGCAGACAACTGCACGGTCACAGCGAGGCCGTCCAAGGAATCTTCAACAAAGACAGGAAGGAGCAGCATGCAGCCTTCGGCCTCAGCAGGATTCAAGCGCCGGTGGACCGAGAGACGAAAAACACATCTTTCATGAGAACCGGTCAGAAGCAATTGTACAGGAAGGGCCAGATGACAAACAAGCACAACCAGACCCTCCACAACCTGCGTGACTTGGTGGTGTATGACCCGAGCAATGACACCGGCGCTGACGAGAGCACGAAGTTCGACACCCAGAGAATTTCATTCAACGCTCAACCGGCAATGCCCTTCGGCGCAGGCGGGGCGAGTATGATGCATTACTTCACAAGCGCCTCCAACAACATGCTGTTCGGTCACCCTGTGCGTCCCACGCACGGCTTCGAGTTCGGGGACAACACGCCGGAGGTCGGGACCGAGACATTCGACCAGCGGCTCTCATCCGTGCCCCAGCACATGATATCAGCGGCTCTAGGACCAGATGTCGCTGACTCCTATATCAGAAACGGTATGGACGACGTCTATCCGATTCCCGAGTTCGAGCCACCTGCACTCAGAGGTGGAGCCACCGGTGTTCCAATGACTCAGGACCCGAACGTCGGCAAGAGCATAGAGGACGCTGGACTGTACGCCACATACCTGCTAAACCCCGACCTCATCGTCAAGGCCGACTCATCACCGGAGTGGATTCCACCCATCCGCCCCATGCATCGCATCTTCAGGCTCAGGGACTTGGATGAACTCAGGGGCTTCACAGGCAGTTGGGTCGTCTCCAAGTGGTACGAAGGCGACAGGATAGTCCTGACCAAGAAGAAGAACAGGGTGAAGGCGTTCGACGAGGACGGCGGTCAGAGGGCCATACCCGACTGGGCCAAGAGCGGCGTCAAGAATCTCGGCGAGAAGGACTGCACCTTGGACGGCATCCTCGGCAAGGACACACTCCATATCATAGACATACTGCACTATGACGGCACCGACATCATGGATATGAACGTCAGAGAGAGGTTCAAGGTTCTCAGAGGCCAGTACGACAGCCATGAGCAGGTGCTGCTATCAGGCCCCCATGACACCCGCTTCACCGACGAGGAGGGTCTGGAGGATGCAGTCAAGACATTGCAGTCCGAGCACAGGACCCTCCTTCTCAGAGACGGCAAGAGCACATACATGCGCGGTGAGAGGAGACATCCCAAGTGGGTGGTGCTGAGACCCAACAGGGACATCAACCTCATCGTGCTTGACAGGAGGGGCAATGGTCCCTACACATACAGGCTCGGCGCAGGTCCGCTGCTGGATGGGGACGGTCTCGATGACAGAGCGGTCGACCACGACGGCAAGGTGTATCTCGACGCTGGCACGGTATCCAGCCCCAAGCCCTTCGAGGAGGGTGACATAGTACGCGTGAGGTTCTCAGGCATCAAGAGGGAGAAGAAGGGGGGTCGTGACATATTCACAATCAACCCGTCGAAGTTGGTCGGCGAGGGAGAGGGCGAGTCCAGCGTGTCGATGGAGACTCTGTCACTGCTCGCCAAGAGTTTCCCACCAGTCCACCTCGCACACGGTATAGACATAGAGGACAGAGCGATAGTCGTCACCCTCCCCACGGAGAGCCAAGTCACCTACACACTCGAGAAGAGCAGCCTAGGCCATTGGGTCCACTCACCGACAACTCCGCTCTCTGACATGGGCATGGATACTTACAGCATAGAACTATCCGAGAGCCTCAAGCCCTTCTGGGGAGAGGTTGCCAGCATGATGCTGAAGGGTAAGATTGAGCGCCAGAAAGAAACTGAGAGCGAAGTAACCCCATCAGAGGAGCAGCAGGAGCACCACAGGCGCAAGGTGGAGGGTGAGAGCGCAGGTATAATCAAGCCCGGAGACAAGAACATCCTACTCAAACCCAAGATGAAGAAGGCGCTGGAGGTCCTCGAAAGGGCTCTCGACGTGCTCGAGAAGGAGCAGATGTTCAACACCACAGGAGCCAAGGGTCTTGGTATCGACTTGGGCGGAGGGACAGAGAGCCCTAGGGGCCCAACGAGACTGACCTCGGAGATGTCGCTCCCCGACTGGGACATGAAGGAGAGACCGGAGGAGGACCCGGAAGAGGAGTATCCGAAGGCGAGAGAACTCAGGAGAAGGAAGAAAGGCTCTAAGTCAAGCGATTCTGAACATAAAACTAATCCAGAGCAGGAATAATACATTGCCGCTTCATATATGTAGTATGACAAGACCAAGTGTGATATGTGTTGTCACAACCACTACGTGCAACAGGGGAGTCAAATCTTCGGTTGCTCAAGGGTGGTGACCTCGTCGTCGCTGGATATGCCAGCGTCGAAGTGGTAGACAAACAAGGCGACAAAATAACCAAGCAAGCACTCAAAGACGCATTCAAGAAATACATGGAGGACCCGAAGTTCAGAAACGTGCAACTAGCGCATTCAAACATACAAGTCGGGGAAGTAATACCATCATACACTGATAACGAAGGGAGGTTCTGGAAAAGCGAGGTTGACGATGTCGGGATGTTCGTGGTAGTATCACTGCGAGACGACATCGAGAAAGCAAAGGAAGTCGCTGCGGAAATCAGGAAGGGAGCCCTTCGTGGATTCAGCATCGGTGGTCAGGCATTCAAAAGAGTGAGGAAGTCGGACCCCGAGCATGGAGACTACCAAGAAATCAGCAAGTTAGAACTACATGAGATTACAATCTGCGAACGAGGCATCAATCCAGAAGCGACGTTCAAGATTCTTAAAGAAGATAAAAAACAAAATAAGGTGACAAAAATGACAGAAGACAACGACGTAATGACGCAAATGACAGACGTTCTTTCACGTCTAGAAGGTCGTCTAGATGCATTTGAGAAAGGCATGCCTGCTGGACTCAAAGAGCACATGGAAGACAAGAAGGACGACAAGAAAGAAGAGAAAGATGACAAGAAGAAAACCGAGGACGTTGAAAAGTCCGAAGAGTACTCTGATGTCATCTCCTCAGAATATCTCGATTGGATGGAGAACACCCTCAAGTCCGCTGGTGTGGACATAACAGGTGCTCGAACCCACTTCGACGATGTGGCAAAAGGCAACCTAGGCTCAGACCCCAAAGTTATCGGAGACGGTGGCTCCTACTTCGGTGGGCAAGCACCCGGTAGAGAAACTGAAGACGGCAAGCCAGAAGTCCCCAAGGCCGAGTTCGGCGCTGGTGGCAAGGGCAAGAAGTCCAGCAAAGTCGCAAAATCCGACTACCTGACCCCAGACGCTGTTTCCTCCGCTGACGTGGAAGCCGCATACGAGGTATACAAGGCCGCTATGCTCGAGGCAGAGTTGAAGAAATCCCTAGAAGGGGAGTTCTCACACCGCTACGAGTCAGAGCGCAGTGCTGAAATCACCAAGGCTGCGGCCCTAGAGTTCGACGCACGCGGTCCACTTGACGAGATACAGAAGTCCATCGCCTCTCTAGCAGAGCGCGTCGAGGCTATCAGTGCTCCAGCAGAATCCGGTGAGACAATCACCAAGTCCGCTGCTGTTCCATCCGTAGATGTTCCCTCCACTGCTGACCTAGCGTCAATGTCGTGGGACGAGGTGCACAACCTCGCAACAAAGGCCTTCAGGGGGGCCTGAATAAGCAACAGAGGTGATTATGAATGGCACGAGATTACGTACGAACGATAACAGACATGGAGCGCTACTACTATGGCGCTGGAAACGCAATGGGATACTCCTACTCAGGCAGTGAACTATTGAAAGCGGATGCACCAATGCTGTCCACGACTGCTGGTACATACCAAGCAATCTACGGGCGCAAGGTCTGGTCGCAGTTGAACCAAGAGTTCAACGCTTTCAGCATCCTACCAAAGAGGCCTTGGGACAGGTCGGGATGGAGAGTCATCACCGGTAAGCCCAACGGCGGAGCACTCCACGGCGGCGTAGCAGAGAACGGCACTCTTCCTGAAACAGTGAAGCCTGTCTTCCAGCACGTTGCTGCAAAGCCCAAGACGATTGCACACACCTTCGACATGTCGGAGACCGCAATCTTCCTCGCCGACAAGGACGACGGCCTCGGAGACATCCGAGCAGTCATGAAGGAAGAGATGGGTAAGCACCACGCTGAGATGGTCAACAAGATGCTCCTCACGGACGTCACGACCGCTGCTGGAAACAACTTCGAGTCTCTGGACCGAGTTACGACTGGTAACACGAACATGGTGTCTGGTACTCACTATGACGCTGCTGACGAGGACATCTACTCCATCGACAGAAGCGCTAACACATGGTCCTTCGCTGAGGACAACGCTGACTCAAGCAGCGCTAACAGAACACTCAGCCTCGACCATCTTGACACGCTATTCCAGCAAATCTGGGAGCGCGGTGGAAACCCGAAAGTCATCCTAACCGGATATGACACTCTGATGAGACTACAGCAACTGCTACAGTCCCAGCAGAGGTTCATGGAGGAGAAGAGAGTGACCCCAACCTACAACGGCGTCAAGGGTGTTCCCGGTATGGAAGCCGGATTCATCGTCGCTACGTACAACGGTGTCCCAATCATCCCGACCAAGGACATGCCTAAAGACGGTATCAGCAGGATGTACTTCCTCGACACAGACTACCTATACTTCAGCACTGCAATACCAACGCAGTACTACGAGAGTGGAATTGAGACAGGCGACCCATTCGCCATCAACAGGCTCGGTCAGGAAGGACTGTACCGAACCATGGGTGAGATGTGGACGACTTTCTTCGGCGCACAGGGGAGTGTGAGAGACCTCCAGTGAGGTCTCAGGTAGGAGATAAATAGGTAAGGTGAAGAAACATGGCAGACGAACTAACACTAAGCGGAACAGCAACAGCAACCCTAGTAGGGGCATGGGAACTCAGAGCGGGTTCACATGACACGACAGAGCATCTAGCAAGAGGGAGCACATATCCGGGTAACTTGGATGCTTTCAAAGCCCTAAACGGCGATGACAGCGCTTCTGGAGATGCAGCAAACGGATACGACCCAGCACCTAAGATGGCACTAATCAACGTGACAGGCGGCGCAGATGGTGAGACAATCATCCTCGGCGGCGGAGCATCAGCGATTTTGAGCGTTATGTGCACCGATGCCGGTGCAGCAGCAGTAGCAGTTGGAGCATCCTTTACAGGACTAACAGCAACCTTGCAGTACCTAAGCGGGTCTTCCAACGCGACCACAGTGATGATACTGTACAACTGAGGTGATTGAACTGCCCTCAGTACGCTACCACGGACCGTCTTTCTACAGACGGAGTCCTGATGCGTATATGCCCGATTTCACTCGGGGAGAGGTCAGGGATGTCTCACAGGAATGGGTCGACCAATGGCGTCGACTCCTTGTGACACCCTACTTCTCCCTAGAGGGAGACGAGGCACCAACAGCAGACGAAGGTGAAGACGGCATACCTGACGAGTCGTGGCGACGTGGGGACATCTCCGCGTGGCTTAACTCTCAGGGTGTCGAATTCGCCGCATCGTCATACAGGACTAAAACGAAATTGCTACAACTCGTCGACCAGCATCTGAACCCACCAGCCCCGGAACCGGAGCCAGTGGCAGAAGATGAGGTAGAGGCAGTCGTAGAGCAACAACTTGAAAAAGAAACAACAGGAGATGAACAATAATGGCATTTAGTAGTACACAAGACAGCAGAACACACGTATTAGGAGACCTTTTGATGGTCTCTGGGGATTGGAACGCAGCAAGCGTAACCACAGGCTCGATAGTCACAGGTCTTTCAGAGATACTGGCTTGCGGAGTCATGGGTGACACATACGGAGATGTCACTGGTGGTGGAGTCGACGGAGCATTCGCAATCGTCGCAGACGCAGCACCCGGTACACTCGTAGTGGATTGTGTCAGTGGTAACACTGGTTCTTGGTGGGCATTAGGGAAGCGCTGATTGAGGCGGTGACCTAGATGGCACAGGCAGTAACGGTTCTCGGACCCTATCCACCTAAGCAGTTTAACAAGGCCGGCACGGCCTACGTCGGTGGAGCGGATAACTCGAGCGCGACTCTGAACGCGAGGATGAGCGCTGATGTGGCTGCTCTTAGCGGCACACCAGCGAACATAATCTCAGTTGAACCAATCTCAGTCTTAGGCAACGTCTATCTCGTGGTTTATCAGAAGGCGTGATAACGCTTGTTGGGTAACATCTATCTTGTAGTCGGGTCCTTCTCGTGATGAGGGGAGACTATGGGGTTCGAGTTACGCACGCTTGACATCGACGACCTGTCAGTCGCCCAGAAGACCAATGTCCGATACGCAGCAAGCATCGGGGAGGGTAATGTTCTCTCAGAGGACAAGCCCCTCGCCGGTGTGACATCAGAGCAGCGCACACGTAACAAGAACGTAGGCGACGTGCTCAACATAGGCGCTGGCACGCGCTGCAAGCACTGTGGATTCCTACACTTCATGTGGAGGGAGACATGCGGTGCATGCGAAAAGCCGATGGAGTACAACATGGCACACAGAGACGAGGAGGCGAGGCTGTGAGCGCATTCAACGAGGCTTGGTCATTCTTGAAAGCCGAGAACGAGGAGAACAAATGGGTGGAAGGAGTTGGCTGGACACAAAGTGTACCCTTCGATGAGTTGTTAAATAGGTATACTGAATCCTATCCTTACTTCAATCACCCTGAAAATGAAACTTACAAGGAATTGATGCAATATCAACAAGAAATAGAAAATCAGAAAACACCGTTAACCATGGACCAAGATGAAGATAGGCGCTTCTTGGCACAATTAGCGATAGATGAAGGAGACCACATTCACGAATTGGAGGAGGCGAGACTCTAGATGCCACAGGTATTCAGCCCCGGTGAGCCTGAGACAAGGCCCCTCGACCCCGATGCCATTGTCTACACCACGCCGCAGAAGGTGGCCGACCTCCTCGAGATAGGACCACAGGACGCTGTGGCAGTGAGCGCAGATTCAGAGAGCACTGGGGTTTTCGTGTCTGGTGCCAATTATCGCAGCATCGGGTTCGCTGTGGGAGACACGCTACTCATCTACAGCGATGCAGACCCACTCGGCCTAGAGCGGACCATCACGGCCATCACATCGACAATCAACGGCGTTAAACTTGGCTTCTCATCATCCATAACAGCAGCGGACTTTCAGAGCGCTGACAACACCTTCGTCCAGAACACAGCGTCCTTCACCAACGGCAGGACGAGGGGCGTCACACATGACAAGGTGAAGCAACTCATCCTTCGTTCGCAGGACAGGATAGACAACATGACTCACAACTCGTGGAGGCCCAATCTGGTCGCTGCCGAGTACATCAACTTCGACACGTACAAGCCGTACAGGCGTCGATACTACACCGACTATGTCGGCACCACGCCGCTCCTATTCCGCAACGTGCAGCAGATGCTACGCATCGAGTTGTGGCAGGGCGACGACTACAGGGAGATTGGCGCCTCCGAGGCTCGACTCAAGATTCCAGACAGCGTACGTTCCCTCTCAGGCTCAATTGTCATGTCTCCCGGCAATGGGAGCGCCGCTACACTCACAATAGGAACGTCAAGCACACAATGGAGGGCTGACTTCGACAAGATAACCACCGCACAGAACCTTGTTGACCTCATTAACAAGGAGGACAGGGTAAGCAAGGGAACTGTGGAGTTCTCACCCGCATTCACCCTTGAGGGTAGTACTTCCAACGTGGGAGTACATAACGAGTTCCTAGCAACGGCCAATGCGGACTATGGTAGCGGTCATGTCAAGATTTCCAGCATGAGGTCCACACAGGCTGGTGAGGTGTGCAGCATAGTCACTACCGACACCAACATAGAGATATCACAGACTCAGATAAACAAGGCCACCTTCAGCAGCATCAACAGCACGACCATAACAGTGGACGACACAAATGGCTTCGCAGACGCTGGTGTCGTTGTTGACGCCAGTGGTGACGTCTTCAGTTACACCGGCAAGACAGCCACAACCTTCACTGGTTGCACAATCGTGGTTGGCTCTGCGCTCTCTGATATAGCAGGCGCACTCACTCAACACCTCATGCAGGTCGACCTACAGGGCGGGAGTTCCAGCGGTGACAGAGGTAGGCTTCGTGATTACTGGTTGGACCACGAGATGGGAATAGTCTACTTCAACAACTCATACCCGTTCTTCGAGTGGAACGCCGTCAAGGTCGCATACATCTACGGTGAGAGATACGTCGAGAAGGCCATCGAGGACATCTGCACCAAGATGGTGGCCATCGAGTTGCTGCTCAGCGATGACAGGAGCGTCCTCATACCAGAGGGCTCGCAGAACGTGGACCTCGCATCCAAGATTCAACTCTACCGTCAGGACATCGACAGGATGCTACCACGTTACATCGAGGTGATTGCCTTTGAGTAGGCCGTCGTTCGAGACGAAACTGCTGCTCAAGCAAGTTACTGACCACTTCAAGACCAACGACGAATTGCAGAAGCAACTACATGATGCCTTCTCACAAAGCCCTCAGCCTCAGAGGGAGAGGATAGAGCAGGAGGAGCGCTCGCTCTCCGATATACCGGATGGTAGAGAAGCAGATAAGGGTACTATCATGAGGATAGAATCCAGAATGGTCACCGAGAACTCCAGTTACAACAATTACAATCTAGACTTCAAGGGAGGAGCGATAGTGCCAGACACGCAGTCGTACCTCAGAAAGGTGGAGGACAACAGCGCCATACGCGCATTTGAGAGAAAGGTGGTGAGGAAACGTGGTCGCAACATACAGTGAGGGAATAAATCTCGTCATCGATACCCTCATCGATAACTGGAACAGGGGCAACACCGACGGCTTCAAGCCAGTCATCATCGACGTGGCCGATGTCAGCCCCGAGACCGGCAAGCGACTCGACATGCGAAACAGGGACTACGTCATCGTATTCGAGACGGCGCACAACGAGGAGACACCGGAACTCCTCTATGACTTCGTCACCACTAGGATAAACATCACACTCGATGCGAGGACCATGAGGAGTCGTCGACATCAGCAGTTGATGGAGAACGAGATTCGCAGAATCATCCACACCAAGAGGAAGGGAGACGGTGCCAACATGGACAGGCTCGTGTACAAGACCCGTACTGACTTGTCCGACAGAACCAAAATACTCTTCAGAACCACGTTCCAAGTAGAAGTTGTTATCTTCTCCGAACTCATCCCATAGGTGTAGACATGCCATCGACAGTGTACAAGGGAGATTTGACCGAAGTCACATTCGGTCACGAGACGGGTGTGGTTCTCCCACATGACTACGCAGGCTCATTCAAGTTCATCGCCAAGGCAGGGAGCCGCGACCTCGTCAAGGACACCAGCGTCATCACCTTCAGCGGTGGTGCGGCATCCACCCCCGTCACTGACTCTCTTACTGTGGGTGGAAGCCTCACTACTGGTCATTCGGTGCTCCAGTTCCCAGTCGGTATGCTCGTAGGCTCAAAGGTCGTCTTCAGCATCAAGAATGGTAGTCCTGAGTTTGACAATCAAGATGACTTCTCCGTCTCTGGTCGTTCCTACACTATCATCAAGCACAACGTGGTGGTACTCAGTGGCTCAGGTGATAGTACCAAGTACGGCACTGAACTCACCATCACACCTGCTTTGAAAACTGACCACAGCAGCGCAAAGGACTCAAAGGCGGATGACGTCATGGAGATTCTACCCTTCGCAACGCCTTCCATGGACGTATCAATGACCTACAGCGCCACAGCCTCGGGCAGCGCTGAGCGTGTGCTCACCGACCAGTTCGTGGGTCTCGTCAACACGATATCACTACCGGAGACGAGAGTCGACCTCAAGAGGTACCACGTCGTCGGTCTAGGACGTGACGTGGCTGTTCAGGTTCCGGGTAGGTTCCTGAACACGGGTGGTAGTTTCGAGTCCAACATGCACAATGCCAGATGGATGTACTACTGCCTCGGACACGAGGCGACCTCCGCCACTGGTGGAACACTTCAGACGGGAGGGGCTGCGTTCCTGACCGACGGTGTGATTTCACAGGGCGACTCCTCATTCAAGTATAACGGAGGGTCATCCGCCCCTACGATAAGCGGTGCAAGCCCAGCACCAGTCGGTGCTGGTGATTACGTCATAATCGTTGACACCAACAACACCGACATCAAGACCTACAGGGAGACCGCGAGTGATGGCACATGGCCCACCAATGGAGCCAACTCTATACTGAGCAAGGCCCAGAAGCAGGAGATAAGGAGAATCGTGGCTATATCGGACTCCTCTGGGTCAGGTAGGATATGGGTTGATGACCCTCTGAATTTCTCCCATGCTGATGACACCAGCATCAAGTTCCTGAAGTACGAGGCTGACAGCACGAGGGGCAGTCCTCACATGACCACCACGAACACCAACTACGGGCTGATAACGAACCCAGTCGAGCGCATACTATTCTCACGCACGAACATCCCATCATTCGCCATGGAGGTCAGCATCAGGAGGCGTGACACGGACAGCAACGAGGGGACGACCGATGGGTCGAACAGCGACTCCAAGCAACTCACACGAGTCTTCCGTGGGTGCAAGGTGACCAGTTTCAACCTCACAGCGGACACCGACGCAGCACTGAGGCTGACCGTCGACTTCGACTCAGCACTAGTCTACACGGACACTGGGAGAATCGAAACGGGCACCAAGGGTGACAGGTACGACACTCACAGGCTCTTCGAGGACACCGCCAACACCGAGGTGAAGCGCAAGGAGTCTGGTATCGCCAAGAGGACTCAGAAGCCCTTCATGTTCTACAATGGGATTATTACAGTGGCAGGAGTACAGGTCGGTCAAGTCGTCAGTTTCAATCTGAACGGTACCACTGGCGTCCAGCAGTACTACACCATCAGCGGCGCGAACGTCGCCGACTCTAAGGAGGACCAAGTCCCCTTCGCTGGGACACGCAACCCATCCCTCGCGGTGGAGGGCAAGACGGAGTACGACTTGGAGATGGAGATTATCGTTGACGACCCTGTCTTCTACCACAAGATGAGGAGAGCAGTAGACCACTACGACGACGACACCAGCGATACCACTGACGCCGATATGATACGACTGTCATTCACCAAGCAAGGAGCAGGTGCAACGAGAGAGTCAATCGACATCGTCATGGACGACTACTTCATCGTAGAGGCCCCATTGCCGATACCCGAGGACAAGGGCCCTCTACGCTCCACACTGAAGATACTCCCCAAGACGGTTCACGTCATAGCCAAGGACACGTTGATGCACAGTTGAGGGATTAAGATGTGGCCGACAGATATAGAGAGAGTTCGATACTTCAACAGGAATGGGCATGCAGCGTACCTCGAGTGGCTCTGTGAGAAGACTGGATTTCCGTTCAAGGCCGAGATGATGAACGTAAGAACCAGACCGGAGATTGACGAACTCTTCAAGCCCGGTTGGGTCAACATAGCGGAGGAGGCGCTCTCCAGTCACACTGACTTCGCAGACTCTGCCCACCCACCGGCTGACCCACGATGGGACATCCTCATCGATAGAATCAAGACAGGGGGCAGCGAGTATGAGAGCCAGATGGATGAAATTCAAGAGAGGATACAGGAGGCTGCCGATAGGGGGCCCATACAAGAGGACCCTCAACCAGAGCCAGAGCCAGAGCCAGAGCCAGAGCCAGAGCCAGAGATTACACCACCAGTGGAGGAGCCGACCATGGCCATGGGCGACTACTCCTCATACACCGTGCGTGAACTGCAGGAGGAGTGCAGGCGCAGGGAAATTACCATTCGAGGAACCAAGGCAGAGGTCGTAATGAGACTACGACGTCATGACGAGGGACTCCTCGATACACCGGACGAAGATGAGACCGAGGCCCCCGCTGAAGAAGCGGCTGCCGAGGAGGAGTCGGATGCCCCCGCTGAAGAAGCGGCTGCAACCATAGGTGATGATGATGCCCCAGATAGTGGACAAGAACAGATTAATGACACAGACGAATGAGAAACGACATGAGATACAAGTGGACCCCGACGACCCAGAGGTCGTGATGGAAGTGTGGGTGCGCGACATGACGTTCTTCGACGTGCAGAGAGCAGCACAGAAGATGTTCATCGTTGAGAAGGGCAACATATCATTCGACCTCGATGCATACTGGCGTTACGCCTTCGACAACTTCGTCACACGAACGAACCCACACCTATCCTCGGATGAGATGCTGAACCTCTCTGCCTACATAGGCGAGCAAATCAGTGCTCATCTCCCAAAGCCGACTGAGTTGGCGGAGGCGATACAGGGGGATTTTACCAAGGCGAACAGATGAGGGTGCAGAGGTTTCTGTCGAGCGGCAAGGTCGAGACGACAGAGGACATCTCACTGCAAACTCAACTGTTCGCCTACATAGTGGCCAAGCACTATGGTGTATCGCTGACAGAGGTATTGAATATGGAGAGGGACGTGTTCAAACAATCGCTCGTCTGGGCCATGGCGGTCGATGACGAGCAGGGCAAGGAGAGGAAACGCGTGAACATGCAAGAGAGGACAGGGAACGAGACGATAACACTCGACTACTCATTCCTACAGATGGAGGATGGATTCTGATGGTGCTGCCGATAATCAACGCCATGCAGTCCCTTCAGGGCCTACTCACCAGCCTCTCTGGTGGTCTATCGAGCATCACCGGTGCAATCAGCGGGATAGGCAGTGCCTTCTCAAGCGTGTTCAGTGGCCTCGGTGAGATGGCCTCCAATGCCTTCGGTGAGATAACCGACACCATTGGGGGTGTGAAGGACGAGGTGGAGGACAAACTAGGTTCGGCATTTGGCTTCCTCAAGGGGAAGTTCGATGGCATCTTCGACAAGAAGAAGGTCGAGGAGGCGATGGCCCCGGTGTCCCAATTCACAACTGCTCAGCAGGTGTCCGATGCTGGCTACGCAGATGCCATAATCAGGGGCAAGATACAGCAGGAGCAACTCGCCGCGAGTGCATCGTCCAAGCAACAGGCGGCTGACGTCGCTGCTATCCAGAGCAAGGGCACGGTCAACGTCACCGTGAACGCGGGTGGTATAACTGATAGGTCGGACAAGAAGCAGATGGCACTCGAGATAGGCAATGAGATTCAGAGGGAACTGGCTAGGTACAACGCCGGTCTGACGAGGGCACCGAGGTTATAGACATGGCAGCAGCGAACGGAACACCAATCAGACTCGTGCAGGACAATGGCAACCTCATCGAACTCAATGCCACCAACATCGCCTTAACGGTTGACAGGGGCGTGACCCCTCACTCACTACCTGCCCTTGGTGGTAGAAGGTTCAGCATAGACCTCAACAAGAACAAGTCCCTCATCGTCGTGGAGGGTGTGTTCACCGACGACAATCAGGAGAGTGGTGCTAGGAGTGCATCTGGCCTCATCGACTTCTCGGTATCACAGAGAGGCGCTAACGAAGGTGACTTCAATCACGTCTTCAACACCAGCAACAACATCGACAACCTCCTACTCAACAGCGACAACAGAGTCAGGCTGAGGAACTCCGCTGGTGATTTCTTCAACCTCTACTTCGAGCATACAGCGGGGACGCCGGGGTACAACACGGTGACCGACAAACTGCGCATCAAGAGCACTGATGGTACTAGAATCACCGCAGTTCAGTTCACGCAAGGAGTCGCTGACTGGATAAACAACGACGTGACGGACATCTCAGCGACCGTGGTGAACAGCCTACTCAACCAGAACTCGCTTGGTATCAACAGCGCTTTGAAGATAACACAAGACTCCACTGGCACTGCTGGTAATTACTCCTCCTACCCTGATTTCCTATTCCTGAACAGTGGCTCCTACGAAGGGAGGAAGAGGGTACCATACGTGGAGGGTTTCAGCGGTGGTGTCAATTCCACTGCCAAGAGCGCCGGTGACAAGGTCATGGACCTCTACGGCATCATGAACAACTCAAGTAGGAATATTCCTGCAGTATCAATAGGAGGTGGCGCTTCTATGGTTACTGCAGCAGGAGCAACTCTTGCTACGGGAGGTCTGTCGTTATTCGCTGCTATCGCTTTTGGAGGTCTAGCAGTCAACTCATTGGCAGGTGACCATGACTACATCATCGGCATCCAGATACCCTACAACTCCAAGATACAGGCTGGTGGTGACACCTACGTCGCCCGGAACTTCTTCATGCCCACTGGGAACAAACTGAAGGCTGAGGATAAGGGGAGTGAGGGAAACACCCTACCTGCCAGTACGACCTTCGACACTGGTGACAACTTCACTGGTATACAGGGTACTGTCACCAAGATGGACACCTTCTACGACGCTGGTGAGAGTGTGTATGGGTTCAGGATGGACTTCTCACCTATCGACAACATGATTTGAACGGTGAAGAGATGGCTGTGCTGGGGAGAACGAATCACGCATTCTTCTTCGATGGCGTCAGCGACAGCATCATCATACCACAGGGCAGGCACACCAAACTCGGTGACCTCACACCTGACGGCAAGACCATGTCAACTCTGCTCTCGAGCAACCCTAGCGGCTCCCAGACTACCACCTTGACGAGCGGGCTGTTCGGCAACCAGTTCTGCATAGAGGCTTGGGTGCAACCGGACTGCGGTGGTGTCATTGTCCAGAAGCAGGACCAGTTCTCACTAAGCATAGGCAACGTAGACACCCCCGGACCAGCGGTCTTCACCGTCACGCTCGACAGACCCACGGGTATCGAGGTCGTCAGACTAAGCACAGCCGTCGAGGAGACCAACGGGTATGACGGAACCGTCTACCCACCCTCCACCTTCGGCGGACCGCACGATTCCTACAATCGCTTCAACTCTTCATACGACGACGCGACCTCACTCAACATCAATCACAGGCCACTCATACACGTCGTCGCTGCCCTACGTAGTAAAGACGTGGTCCTTTACATCAATGGTGAGTTGATGGTCAAGAAAGCGCTCAGGGACAGCGGTTTCACACTTAACAAGAGCGACCATCATATCTTCGTCGGTGGTAAGGGAGGCCAGTTCAGGGGAGTCATGGAGGGTCTGCACCTCTCCAACAGGTTCACAGACTCGTTAATCAACAGGAACGCACCACTCGTCGATGAGAACACCCTCGTGCTCTACAGGTTCGAGGAGCCAATCGCGCCCGTTCAGGGACTGTTCGAGATTAACCCCTCCTTCAGCACCGTCGGTGGTCTCACCAAGATACTGTTCGCCACAGCCTCCGATGCCTCTTCACTGGCAAGCACACTCACTGGTAATACGGTCACTTCGGGAACCGTCGACTTCACGGCATCACCGTACTCGATGGGCAACTACAAGGTCTTCGACGCACACACCACACCGGGGACAACGACGACCAGAAGCGTCGCGCATGTTCCCTACAACCTACTCATCAATGCTGGTTCTATCAACCCGAAGACGAAGAAGCCCAACCAGAAGCCGCCAGAGAGGGTAAGGCTACACTCAATCAACGACATAGACAGCACTCCCTACATGCTCGTCTCGAGCATACACATAGACTTCGTCAACGGTGATGCCAATGGTCTGAGGACAGCATTGCACACGAGGACGAACGACGTCGACGACTTCTTCGTGGTAGTGGGCTCTGACCTGCTGATAGACAGCGGTACTGGTAGCCCGTACCAACCACTCCACTACTCCACTCAGATGATAGACAGGACCGGTCAGATGATTATCGACGAGTGTCGATACGACAATCACGGCATAGTGTACTCAAGCAGGATGTCCACGACCGACGTCGACACCGACAACCCGTTCGCAGTAGCGTGGGACACGACAGTGGTCGATGAGAAGTTCAAGATTGGACACAGCGGTAGGCACTCGCTCAATCACGTCGACGGTCATCCATTCCTACGCATGCTCCCAGACCCCAGCGAGGAAATCATCAACCAGACGATAGACGCTGGAGTCGACACAATAGACGTGTATTATGATGCTGCCTTAAAAGGAGTAGAGAACCAGATAGGAATAAACGCCAGAGTGGACATTCTCCAGAACACCGGTGACTTCACTATCAATAATATTACTAGCACCAGCGAAGTAAATACGATAGTGGGGAACGGACTGCCTACTGGCAGTAAAGAGGTCATTGCCATAGGTGGTACAGCACTCGACATCCTACCTTTCATGCTCAGGGGACCGGTTCCCACTGAACTTCCCTCAGTGGCTGCTGACATAGACAGCGAGACGAGGAGGTACCATCTCAGGCCCAGCAGGAACTCGAGAGTGGCCATACTCCACGTCCCCAGCCTGTCAACTTCCAATCTCGCACCCTTCGTCGAGGTCCACTACAACGCCATCGACATCACCGGTAAGTCGATGGAGGCCACTGGTGACTCTGGAACAGCGACTCCCTACCTCATGGTCGAGAAGACCGTGCCCGCTGGCGTCACCCCGGTCGGGGGAGGCAGCACCGTGTACGACGTCATCAACACGGCCATCGGCAATGGCAATCTCACTCTACACGCGCCCGGTGGGTACATCGAAGTCACCATGAGCAACTCGGATTTCAACAGCGTCATCTCCAAGCCCAACTCCCTCGTCGGTGACACGAGCGAGGGGTACGAGTCGGATGACGAGTTGGACGAGAGGTTCACGCCTTTCTCCGATGGCTCAACCAACTACACACCGAGGAGCGACTCCTCCGCTCAACCGAACACCCCTCCCAAAATCGTCACGGCGAGTCACACCACCAGTGACACTCACGAGAGCGTCTTCCACCGAATGCTCATTAACACCGTGTCAAACAGCAAGCAGAAGACGCTGACTGACAAGACCATCTACTCGAGGAGAGAGCCATCGACGGTGGTCTCAAGTCCATCGAACGGTGAGTTCGACAGCGGCAGCACGTCCAGCAACACACATATCCACGAGTTCTTCGATGTGATTGACAATCACCCGATTACCGATAGCAATACTTCCAACATGAGAATATACCTTCAACCCAGTGACCGCAGAAGAGTCAACCAGATGACTCATCTAAGGAGCACGCTGGATGATGTTACCGAGCCCAATATCACGACCCTACTCTACCACATGAGCAGGGCGAGGGTGCGGTCCGTGGAGGAGAAGGAGAGCAATGGTGTCAAGAGCACAGTGATTCAGTGTCGTGGTCTCAGCGAGGCAGCAGTCAGCAGGACCGTCTCCAAGACCGGCGCAGGTAGCCCCGACTCCCATATCGTGAAAGAGATAGAGCCCAATGCACCAGTGGTCACCGTCACGCTCGGTGGCCCCGGTCAAGGTGCATCAGACATCAAACCCACATACGACCCCAGTCCGCTATCCCGCCTTCCCTTCTCCACGCAGAGAGGATACCACGTCAGAACCGAGAGCGTGGCGTACAGCACAGCCAAGGTGGCCACGCTCAACGTCAAGCCGATGAACAACGAGTCTCCCAACATGGCGAGTTGGGGAACCTACGGTTTTGCGAAGAAGGGACGCTTGTACCTCGATGACGGTGCAAGTGCCCTCTATGACGCCAAGAACGGAACGGCTTTCACTTTCACCGATAAGGCATCTAAGACTGCCACCGTCAATGGCGGCACCGGTGTCATCGACAACATAGTGGGTGGTACATCCGACCTCGTTGTTGGCATGCTAATAGACCATAGTCTGTTTGGTGGTGAGGCTAGAATACTCAGAATAGACTCCTCGACTCAAGTGACCTCTGTCTCTCCTGCCGCTGGCGGAGGTACTAGCAATAATCAAACTGTAGGTTTTATCCATTCGGTCAACTCCAGTTCCCAGACGCAGCGCTACTTGGATGCCAACGGAACCAACTACGGCACGTTCGACAATTGGCTCAAGGCAACGGGCAAGGCATCCAACGTCACATTGGGAGCGACTGCCGACCCAATCACAGTCGTCCTGTCATCGGAGCCTGACTTCGGCACCGAGTCACTCAGCGAGGATGGTAGTACCGTGAACGACCGCATGTTCCAAGGGGGCGGCAAGGACGTCAACCATGACTATCAACTCGGCACCCAGTACGCGAGCACCAGAGCACTCGTGGAGATACCCATATTCACGAACCAAGTCTTCGACGACGACATCGCAGGTGTGTTCCCCGGACCTGACAACTCCCTGAGACTCAGCGTAGACGCCACTTACACCGCGCACACGTGGAACCCCACGCCAGTGGGCAGGCGTCCGGGCTCGCCGTTCAACAGCGACAGGGCCAAGCACTCGGCCTACGCCCTCGCAGTCAGCAAGAGGAACGCAGGTAGGAGGGCATTCATCAGCAAGAACATAGTGGTGGATGGAAGCAACCTGCAACTCCACGTCAGTGACATCACCATCTTCCCATCCTCATCCGCCATATCAGGCGCCTACACCGAGAAGTATCAGGGGATAGACAACAGACCTAGGTTCAGAAGGGTGTTCTTGGAGAGCGGCGCTTGGGCCCTCTACACGGAGGCGAATGCAGGTGGCTACCTCGTCATACCCGACAAGGAATGGGCAATGACCAAGCAGTTCAGGAGAGAGTACAGGGTGGGGATGCCGGTCTTCCTCAGTGGTGGAGTCCCGAGCGAGTCGCTCACACCTATCGGAGACGAGCCGTACACCCCCAGCGTCGCATATGAGAATCGCTCCGAGCACTACCACGACACTGCCAGTGTGAAGACGCAGGGCGGCAATGTCGACTACGGGCTTAGGCAATACGTCAGTGCAGTCGAGTTCAAGGCCGGTCCTGAGAGCAACCCCCACGCTGCTCGCATCGTCCCCAAGAGGGCGACTGGTGTGATAGCCACAGTCAGGGGCTTCGTCGATGACGGTGGGCCCGGTGGTATGGGGATAGCAATCGTGTCACTCTCATCCGACGAGGACTTCTCCACATTCCCAGACTTCGGCTTCGACAGCCAGACCTCCCTCGACTTCAGCGTGGGTGACTTCCTCTATGAGGTGGAATTGGACGACGCCGGGACGACGAGGAGGCTGCACTACTACGGTAGGATAAGGACCGCTGACAGCCATGACGTGCCTGCCAACTCCATCGCGCTCGGCTTCTACAACCCAAGTGCTGGGTCCGTACCTTCGTATCTGACAGAGGGGAACCGCATCACCCTCAGCAGGAGGAGCAGGGCCATCCTCAACTTCGACAGGTCGAACATAAACGCCGTCAACAACGCATCAATCTTGGACGAGGAGTATGACGCATACTGCATAGAGGCTACTGGGTGGACCCTCACAGCCAGTTCCACCAGCAGCGCATCAGTCAGCCTCTTCTCAGTCGGTACCAGTCCGTTGACGTCAAACACACTGGGACCGAATCTCAGGAAGGGGGACCACCTGTTCGTTAAGGCAAGCGGGAAGTTGACTCCAATCGGAACCGTATCCAAGATGACGACGAGGGACCTATCGGGTGGTACTGACTACACGGTCACCCTCACCGCCAATGCAGCGACGACGGTAACTACCCAACCCCTCTTCATCTCATTCAGCAACGCCTTCGTGGAGGACCCCGACGCCATACTAAACAGGACATGGGTCTACCCATACGCCTCTGGCGGCTTCAGGAACGGAGACACCGTATGGTCGAACATGACGCTCAACAACCCACACGCTATGGAGGGACTCTTCGCCAAGAGCAGGGGGGTCCTGAACGAGGCGAGGGTATGGAAGGGATTCACAGGCGGCGCTGCCACGCTCAGCGACGAGCCCCGCAGCAGCGTGCCACTGGAGAACTTCCTCATCGGCAAGACATGCATAGAGACTGCCCAGAACTACGCGCAGCACGTGAACAAGACCATCGAGGAGAACTACAAGGCGCTGGGCCTCAATGCCTCCGACGCACCCACGGTGGCATACGTCGACCCATACCTCGCTGATGACGACCACACCCGAGTGCTTCTCTATGACGTGGCCCATGACAGGGAGTTCATCGCCTTCCAAGACATCTTCATGCAGGTGCAGACAAGTGCCAAGAACGTCGAGATAGGGTGGCCGAGGAAATTCATCAAGGACGGCTCCCTGATTGACTTGGCAGAGTACGTCGCCACCAACACAGGGGGAGGACCATCTTGGGCCACCACTCAGATAGACGTCGCTAACGGGTTCCCCTCGCAGAATCCCTACCTCCGTTCCACCCAGCAGTCCAAGTTCATCGAGTCAGCCTACGCCCATGACGTCGCCAACAGGATAGGTACAGACGTGCTGACTCCCCTGTCAGGCAGTTTGCCTTCGAGCATGGCAGCATCGTCAACCAGCGCGACCTCCCCATCGATATACGGCAAGGCGCATGGACACCACTCCCACACGGGCTACTCACTGTCAGGTGGCCTCTCAGACTACGCGCTTGGTGACAGTTCGCAGATGAGGACGTCGGATGAGACGGTGCTGCCTCTCTTCGCCACAATCAAGCACGAGTTCTCCAGAGTCAGGTCTTTCGGTGACCTCTTCGTCACTGAACTCAAGAAACTCAGGAAGGGCACATCCAATGCTTCTCTGAGAGAGCCGAGCACATTCCACGACACTCCAGACGGCACACGGGTCATCCCCGCATTCCTCGCTCTCAAGGGCATTAGAGCCAACACCCTCGACCTCACCTCCCATGAGGAGAGCAGGTTGCAGCACCTACCGCAATGGAAGCAGATGGAGTTCATCAGGAGACTGGACATAGACGTCGGCTCCCTGTCCCTCGCAGAGGATGTCACAGACATAGAGAGCGCAGCCCATGAGATGGTTCGTATCATCAATCAGGCTGGTGCGACCAAGGCAAAGCGGGTCTTCGATGCCAACACCACCGGCAGTGCACACGACCCCGCCCCTTGGTGGGACGCTGGCGACGCATTCGAGTCGAGTGACAGGGGCACTCACATGGGCTACCTCAGAGCGCACATAGGGAGGCAGGTTCAGGATTTGGACGGTAACCCCGGATACACCGTCGTTATTCACAGCACTGTTCCCGGTGCGAGCGGTAGGAACTTCTGCGTATGGCTCGACAACAGCAAGGGTCAGTCGTCCTACAAGCCCCAGTTCATCGTGGGTCACGGTGGCAGGTGGAGGAACTTCTGGGGCATGCCAGACGAGATAGAGAACGAGAACATGCACCCAGCACCATTACCACTCAACAAGCACGGTAGGCCGTTCGCGCCAATCACCACGCTCCATCAGTTGATAGACGCTGAGTTGACGGGAATGGACTCGATGCCATCGCTCGATTTCTCATCACGTGACAACAACACGGAGTCGCCTGTCCTCAGAGCGATATCCAACGCGGTGGGTGGCTCTGGTAGCAACACGGTCGCCGCTGACTCCTTCGAGCCCAAGTCCACTGACAAGAGCCTAGTAGAGGGACTCAGAACCGGCACCAACGCTGTCGGCAGGGTCAACTTCGGTGGCTTGGTCAAGGCAGGAGTCCCCGGCTGGTCGCCAGTCGCAGGACAGTGGGGCATGGGCCCGAAGGGCGACGACTCCTTCGCAAGGCGATACGGCAACAACACTATCACCACGTACGGGGACTATGTACCGGCAGCCGACATCAAGGAGGAGAAGTTCGGCACATCCCCCGTCTACGGCATAAAAATGACCGACCACAGGGGGAAGAACCACACCGTCCGTCTCATCTACAGGCAGATGGGGCAGCCCTTCGCAAATGAGAACACCATCCTACCGAGCACGATAGAAGATGAGGTCTGCATCTTCTTCGATGACAGGACCAACTCACAGGGAGGCTTCACCATAGGTGGGCACATGGTCGGTCAAGGTGACGCCACAGGTGGGATGACCGGCTTCTCCGGTGACACGGAGAAGGCCTTCTACGGTGGCAAGTGGAATCCCGTCGCCGCCCGTGACGTGGCCATCAAGTGTAACGTCACATACCTCCATGTGTCGAAGAGCCTCAAGGTCATCTTTGAAGACCCATACGACGACACGAGCACACTCACACACCCTGACATGCTAGGTTACCTCGGGTTTCCCAAGAAGGACGGTAGGGTGCAAATCACAGACTCAGCGGGGAACGGGAACACAGGGCTCACTCTCTCGTACACGTCGAGGAGCACGAACGATGCCTCTGGTGAGCACCGCTTCCAAGGGATAGAGAGCGAGTTCACGTCTGACCAGTCTCTGACTGCGAGACTGATATCACCCACGATGAACTGGACCACCCTCATCACCGACGAACTGATGGCGGTAGCGACAGCAGCGGCCATCAACAACCACGGTATAAACAACCCAGAGGGAGTAGTGTTCGACTGCAGGGACATGTATGCAACCAACGGTCAGACCTTCGGGGAGATGGGCGTCAGAGCAGATGCCATCAGAATCAGGGCCTACAACCCTGACAGATTCGTCAAGCCGATAGCCCAGTTCTTCACAGCGAGCATACACCCCGACTTCGGCATCAAGGCCGCCCACCTCGAGTACGGCGAGGTCGAGAAGGCGGACGCCGGCTCTGATGGTGTCTGGTCGTTCGGCACCTCGAGGGCGAACACGGACGGCAACATAGACGCGGGTAGGGACATAGACTGCGGATACGTTCCCAACACCCTGCTCCAAGTGACGAGCAAGGCGAACGGTCCCAACACGAACACGAGGACGCCCCTGCTCATCGACTCATTCAACGAGGAGGTCAACGGGACGCTGATAGAGAACTGGTCGAGGAATCTGAGAGGTAGTCAGTTCACCGACCACAGCGGTGACCATATACTGCCCTGCGTCAACAACCCGATGCTGCGATACACCAGCGTCACCACTGCTTCTCAAAGAATATTCATCGACACCAACACTGCACAAGACGAATTATGGGGCTTCCTCGCTCCTGCCACCCTAGCGAACGGAACAGTCCCCTCGTTCGGTGAGAGGAAGAAAATCTACCTGTTCCCAGAGGCCAGTGCAGTCGTCGAAGGTCACTCAGGCGATGACCAAGGCGATGTGAGAAACTTGAAGACGCTGATTTGGGACAACGACACTGCCACCTCTGAATGGGTCACAGCATTCGCCGGTGATGGGACATCAGGAGACACCACGGACACCGCCTATCACACTGGTGTGATATCTCACTATGGCAATCTCAGGAGTACCGAGGTATGCGGCCTCCGCTCGCTCGGCAGCGTGGACTCGAGTCCCATACACCACTTCCGTGGTGGGAGGAGCAGCGTCGACAACAACGTGCCCGTGTTCTTCGGCGGCGGCTTCAGCGGCGTGGTGCTCGATGTCAACGACGGTACCATGAACGACTACTCGGAGTTCTACACCCATCCCTACGCTGCTGGCCCAACTGGTGTGTCAGGCATACAGAACGCCAACGAGATTGTCACCAGCCATGCCATCCTCGATGCCAATGCCATGCTCTCATTCTTCCCCGGCACCGCCCTGCTCAACCAGCACCGTGGCAGCATCATACCACCCGCCCACAACAGGGACAACGTCCTCTCACCTGACTTGGACGACTCCAATGGCGCAATCAACAGCGGTCACCCCAACAGCGCACCATACACCGCAGGGGTGGTCGTGCAGAAGCCAAGCCCACTGGTCCTGCGCTTCGCCCATCCCACGGCTAGGTACGACGACCACATAACCAGCACCGAGAACAAGACGACCTACATCGTCTTCGGACCCGGTCAGGCATTCCCATTCACGCAGGAGGTGGCAGACAGCAGCAACATGACGGGGGCTGACTCAGTGCACCCGCACACAGGCGCTGTCCTGACCGTGGGCAACACTTGGTCGAAGGTGCCCGGAAACATAGTCCCCAACCCGATAGAGAACCAAGACGGGAACTACATGCCGGAGGACGCTGATTATCACAGCGCCTACCACGCCTTCCACTGGCGCACCCCACTCAACTGGGAGCCAGCCACCGGCAAGCCACTCTCCCTCTACTCGAAAATAAAACAGCGACCGGAAAACGGCAGGATGTACGGGCAGTACTTTAATGACGATAGTATCAGTGCTAGTTTCAGTGCCTCGGACCTGACCATAAGGAGGGGCATGCCCTTGAGACACAATCCCCTCATCGGCTTCGGCATAGCCACTGGCGCCGACATGGTGTGGCACATGGACGGTGGGTACCACCCCGGTGGGCACTGGATGGACAACCAGATTGCAGTCAACCCCAGCCACCCCGATGGGGACACCACCCTGTCCGTGTGGGGACCGACGACCCAAGTGCATCCCACGGCCTTCCGTGTCGCTGGTATGCTCACCACGAAGGTGCTCGGCTACACAGCAAGCGAGGGGCAACTAGTCGCTGCTGACGTCGACAGCGAGTACATCATAGTCGATGCGACACGCTGTCAGAACGGCGAGGAGTTGGCAACCGTGGTCGGTGCTGCCATCAACACCTTCCCCGGCAAGGGCGCTCTCAAGGCAATGGGAGGGACTCACATGCCCTCGATGGGCAACGCCATGAGACAGGACAGATACGGCTGGGTCGAACTCGAGACATTCAGCGCGTATCAGGTATCAACCGACCCCTACTATGTGGAGTACTCCAGCAGCACCCACACCACACAGAACGAGTTGGAGCAGATACCGGCATGCGGGTGGATAAAGGCCAGTACCAGCGGCGGTGCTGACGTACCTGCTTGGGGATGCTACCACTCGAGGGAGGTCTTCGATGATGGTGGTACTTGGAAGGTCAGGTTCTACCTCGCGCCAAACAGGATAACCAACAGCGAGAAGTTCGAGTCCTACGTCACGCTCAACGACGGTTCCACCGCTGTCAGCAGCCTCGCTGGGTCCATCTACGTATGGAGCAAGGCTGGTGTCCATCGCTTCAACAACGTCGCAAGCACCACACGCGACCACATGTGCCAAGCCCACTTCTCAGGGCTCGTCGATGCGGTCGACAGGACGAGGCCCATAGGCTCAGTGGGCTGGCATGGTGAGCGGTACTCCTACCTCAACAGCCTACGCGTCGACACCGAGGGCTACGGTGCTGGTCTCGGTGCTTGGCACAGCGAACTCGGCTTCTCCCCATACGGCAGCGCATCCAGCGTACTGAGCGGCTTTGGCGGCATACCCACCACAGCACCTCTTCCACGCTCACCCGAGAGCACACCACCCGTGGACGGTCTCGGGAGCGCATTGATGACCTACATCAACAACCCATACTCCTCGTACACGTACACTACGAACAGCCTCTCCTACTCCCGCAAGGACACCGATGACAATGCTCCCCATACCCTCCATGCCAAGCCATCCCACTACGACATAGACACCACCTTCCCAGAGGAACTCGTTCACCCACAGGGACTGTTCAGCAAGGCGTTCATCGTAATCGCATGCGAGTCGGAGTTCGCCCTGATAGCGAAGAAGGACAGGGACTCATCCACCTGCGTCGGTGACATGCTCATGGTCAAGGGTCAGGGGTCCCCATCGCTACGCTACGCTGGTACCACGAGGTGGGACGAGAGGTTCCACGCCCAAGACCGCTTCATCGCACCAGCACACGCAGGTCCCAACGTCGAGGCTCTGATTGTGAATGACACTGCTCTAGAGACCGACTCCACCGACACGGGTGTCTATACGTTCCACACGGGCAACGTGACGGACCTCCGCCTTGAGAACGCCACACCAGACAGGGCGAAGACAGGCGACTTGGTGACGGACCTCGACTTCTCCCTCGGCTCGAAGAACTTGGAGACCGGCATCACCGCAGAGCGAAACGTCGTGCCGGAGTTCTATACCAGCGGTTCGTACACGTCTGATGGGGACTTCCCCACTGACTTCTGGAAGGGAGACATACTCGCATACGACCTGTACAAGAGGTCATCAGCCCTGAACTTCTCCACCGAGCACATCGTCTGGAAGAGGATGGACGGCGGTAATCTCTCACTGCCCGCTCTCAACGCTAGGGGGCTCGGTGCGGTGCCTTGGACCACGAGGGTCGCCAGCAGCACGGCTCATACGAGCGGTGAGAAGTTGTATGGCAACGTCCGCTTCTCCTTCGAGACCACCAACAGCGCCATGATGCCGGTGCTGCAGGCGCAGGAACTCTCACACCCGCAACTCGCTGAGAAGCATGATGAGACCATTGGTGGTATCCTCACTATCCCCAACGAGGAGATGCAGTTCGACGAGGCGGTCGTCGTCGATGACTCGGGCCAAGAGCATACCCTGCAGGGTGGAAGCCCGCTCGGTACCGTGATACGCTCGTTCATGGTGCTCAAGGACAGGGGAGTGGAGGGCAACGCCCCAGCCTTGGCCAACAGCGGCAACACTCCCTCCATGATGGTGCAGTTGCCAGACCCCGACACCATACCCGGAAATATCGTGGTCCGCTCCGGCTTCGACCCGGTGCAGGCGTATCAGACTGAGTCATTCGGCAGCGGTGGAATGCTGCACGCCGACCTCTCGAATACCCATACAGGGCACTTGTTCGACTCCTCCGTCTCCTCCCCTAGGAAGGGGCCGACCTACGAGGACCACAACTGGGAGCATATAGACAGCATCAACAACGTCAGCAGGACAACCGGGTGGGAGAGGGCCACTGGTAACAACCCGCTCAAACTGTCATACGAACTCCACGATAGGTCACTGTTCTTCCACGTCACGAAGATGGGACACAGCCACACGCACCGCTATCCCACCACCTACACCCATGCGAACGGCGTGGAGAATCAGGCGCTCAACGTCTCATCTTGGGACGCCTCGACCAGCGTGCTGACCGTTGATGCCACAATCAACGCCAGAATATACGACGCATCCTTCGGAACCAAGGAGGTCAAGGACGACAGGCGCTTCATACGCATCTTCAACCCGACGACAGAGGAGAGTGTCGTAGCATCCTACACCGGGATATCCGGTACTACTTTCACCGGCATAGTAGGTGATGTGGACTTCACTGCTTTCATAGCGGCGCAGACTGTCGCCAATCTAGATGTGGTACCATCCTACTACGTTCCCGCAGGAAGCGCCCGCTTCTTCGCAGCACAGAGGCTCAGAGACCACGCAGAGGTGAGTGGCGCCTCACCCGACATGGCTCATACCCACTACATGGACGGTGACGCGAACACGCTTGCTCACACCCGATACACCAAGCCGCAACTCACCCCGATGCCGTTCCCGAGGATGGGTCATCACTACGTGACACCGACCATGCCCATGCTACCGGGACACTGGGCCCACCCAGCCTACCAGTCCATATTCAAGAGGCACTTGGCAGAGAGAGCATCCACGAGGGGCTACAGGGACAGGGACCTCTTCGACAAGGAGAAGACGACCACTTCGGTCAGTTCGGACATCTCTACCGACGTCACAGACTACATGAGCCCACTCGAGCCCGAGTTGTTCTTCAGCGGCGTGTCGGCGCCCGTGGCACCAAGCGACATCCATGGTGGTGCATTCACATTGATGTTCGAGACCAAGGTCAAGTGGGATGGGTATGGAGTCCTTGGCAGCAGGGGCCATGCAGGCATCATAAACAAGGCAGGAGGACACACCATCGTCCTCGAGGCAGCCAACAATTACACCCTACAGGCCCACTTCCCAGACCCGAAGGAGGTAGGAGCCTACCAGATAGTCATACAACCCAACGTGCTCAACACACAGTTGGTGGGATACCACTTCTACTCATCCGCGCAGAAACTAACGGGACAGCAGGTCAATACCGTAATCGGCACCGAATACGTGGCTGGGGTAGGAGCACTCGTACTCTACCTATCCGATGCAACCCAAGCAGACGTCAGGGGATGCGAGATATTCATCAACGAGGTAATACTGGACCATGACGCTGACTTCGGCAAGCATTTCACCAACATACCACCATTGTCGCTGTACAACGCTTTTGGCATAGAATTGACCGAGAGTCCATCATTCACACGCAGGGCTTTCCCATATACAACCATGATGAGCAAAGCCACACCCGGATATACATTGAACATACCTTGGTGGAGTATATTGCATAGTGTGGCACCTGATGATGGTAATTCAAGTGGTTTCAGACATATATCTCAATATACCCCATATAATTACTACGAGTTCTCAAGAAGTACACTAGGTAGTATAGGTAATCAATTGACAATTGCAGGATATCCATCGATATACCCTGACATATATTCGCATATATTACAAAATACATCCCTAAGTCCAACATGTACCGTGATAAATACATCAGGTAGTAGTCCTAATATCACAATAACCGTTGATGATGCCTCACTGTTCCCAGAGACGCCATACTACAACCACAAACTAGAGTACACCGATTCCAATGGAAAGAGGCAGGTAGCCACCTATACAAGGCGCAGCGGGCTGCAGAGCGGTGCTGTGAACGAACCCAAGACATTCACCGGAGTAACTACCACCGGTACAATAGCAACAGGTATGGAATTGAGACTAACTACGGCATATGACAATCTACCTGCCAAGGATATATTCACAGATACGAATAGAAGTATAATTACAAAGATACTACCACAGTTGAAAAAAGGTACCAAGGATACTGTTGGATTACATGTACCAGATGCATTCCTATGCATGTGGCATCCAAATCTAGGTAGACCGTATACATTCTACTCTGATTCGAGCAGGACATGGGGTGGAACCACCACCGATAGGGCGGTTGACGCAGCCCAGTACAACATAATGCCCGACCACTTCCAGACCATCCACTACCACGATGTCGTCTATTCGATGAGCCACGGTCCATTCGACCTGCGAGTCAAGACCCCAGACGTCGACAAGGTCGGCTCTGTGGCGGCTGCTGACTCGGACCACAATCAGGCAGGTGTGAATCAGGCGAGCACCAACATCATGCTCAACAGGTTCTGGCCCTGTGGTACCAGAGGAGGACCCCAATCAAGCCGCCCTGATGCGTTTATGCAGGCCTCTGCCAGTTGGATTGTACCTAGGGCATACGCATCGGACGACCTGTATCGATGGAAGGACAACAGCACCATAGACGCCTCATACTCCAGAGGAGAGGGCATCGTCAAGGAGAAACTCGCCACAGCCAGTACCCACAGATTACCGTATGGCTACCGTATCGCTGTACGTCAAGCCTGCAACAGACCCCGTTGGGGGCTGATACCAACCCGCGCCATCCTCGAGGACGCGATGACCGGAGTCTCAGCGACCACCGTTGGGTACAGGTCCGGGCCCCTAGTCCAGTTGGAGACGAGGGCGTGGACGTACGCAGGTGGGGACACCGATTCAAACTCCACCTTCCCCAACACCTACGTTGGCGTGATGGAGAGGCTCACCAACTTCTCAGCCATGCTCGGGATGGACAAGTACGAGTTCCAAGTGAGGCACAGCGACGGTAGGAGGATGACTCGTCCATTCGGCTCACCAGTCAGAACGCTGAGGAACAGCAACAAGGTAGAGAGGGACTGGTGGGGTGATACCGAAGGAAAGGCCATTACGAGGCTCTCAGAGGCCGCGCAGTACTATCTGGTGGATTGGTGGGGCAACACCCGTGGAGAGGACGTAAGGCGTGCTCCAGTGCGTGGATTCGGCATTAGACCCGCATGGGACTGCGGAGACGCCTATGAGTACGACAGAACCAATGGCAGGACTCCCTTCCAGAGAGTCTACAACAACGGCAACCCAATCTTCAACCTCAAGAACGTCGTGAACTCAAGCGGTCAGGTCAGCGTCACCAGCAACTTCACGATACCGAGGTTCGGCGGGCGCCTCAACTCGGATAACACCAACGTAGGCACCGTCCTCGTCGACGTCTTCGCCCCGACCAACGCTCTGAGGGTTGGCGACATGGGGAACGGCAGGGGAGTCAGGTACCCTACCATGTTCAACGAGGATGTTCTCACCGACCTTTCCACCCCCGTCCACACCACTGGTCTCGTTCTCAGCCACAATACAGCGGAGCCCCTGTTCGGTGATGGCTTGATACGCCCCCGTAACGACGTACTGCAAGCCGATGAAGTCAAGCGTGGGATAAGCGCGAGGCTGGGTGTGGCCGAGGATGGGCTGCTCAAGCCCGAGGCTGTTGTGAGCGACAGGGTGGAGCAGGTCGTGGGAGACTCACCTCACAAGGACGTCATATCTAGGAACTCACCGAGGATAGGAGTGGACGCTGAGAACTTCGAGGAGTTGGAGAAGTCCCACATCATCATCAACACAGAGGCGCACAGCCTTCACACGGACCGCAACGTAGGACAGAGGACAGTGCTGCAAGGCGCCCACATGCCCGGAAACCAGAGCCTAGTCGACGCGAACTACAACTCACTCCTCTTCAGCGACACGAACGGTACCACGAACTCCGTGCTGAAGTTCAGTCATACGTCGAACATGCGCCCTATGGGCGGGGACTACATACTCGAGGCCAGAGCGTTCGCGGGTCTCTTCGACGACACCGGATGGGGAGTGAACTCACTCACCGGGGCGAATAAGACCTCCAATCCGTATCAGGACGTATCGACGTACAGCACCGACGGGGTTCGCAACAACGACACCGACTCCACTGTGAGGTTCCTTCTGCGCCCCAACAGGGTCCTCGACCGATTCCACGTCGAGATGTACAGGCCGAAGACCACCGCCGTCAAGCAGTCGGATGGTGATTACTTCCAAGCCACGGCAGGTGGTAAGTACGGCATCTTCACCTACGAGGCGACTGGTAGGACACCCTCCAACAACTTCCCTGACACACGCTCGACCCCGGACACCAAGGGACCATACGTACCCATAGTCTACATGGACACCAGCAGCGGCGGCTCCGCTGACCAGATACCGACCTCCCACGGTCCCAACTTGGGAGGGGTGGCAGTGACGAACTTCGATACCTCGTTGACGAGCACCGTATGCAGGCTCATCACCTCAGAGAACACGCTGCAGCACCACAGGAGCGACGCACCAAGGAGGAGGACAGCAGCCCAGACCGATGACCCGGTGAAGCGCAAGGACTTCTCCATCAAGCCAAGATACAGCCAGACTCTGCACCCCAAGGGCCACAAGGGTGATGTGACGTTCGGCACCTCCGACCACAGTGGTGATGCTGCATGACCTTGGTTGATGACGACGCTGGTCAGTTCAATGTCAGCCTAGATACTACCATGAACGAAGTAAGGAAGCCAGTGTTCGTGGACAATGCGTTCCACCACGCCCTCCTGTCCTCCCAGACAAGCAGCAAGAACAAGGTTACCATAGAGAACCGCAACAACGCCACGTACACGGTAGCATCATCGAACAGGTACACCTTGGCAGAGGGCAACAGTACAGTTCAGATGACCCACACCAGCCGTCCGGGTCACAATTACGAAGGAGCCCCATTCTTCTCAGGCGAGAGGATATCGACCACCACCAAACCGTCGATGCTGCTCTATAACTCAAACCAACCCAAGCAGCAGAGGCTCAAGGGCTCCTCCTTCGTCACCAGCGACAAGGGCATCACACTCAACCTACCCAACATGCAAGGCCTATCATTGAACGACATAGGCTATACCGGGGGTGATGTTCACTTAGGCCAGTCAATCGACGTCGGTCTCAGAACCACCGACCTAGCGATGCAACTCGGTAGGAGACTGACTGGTACACTGACGTCGGTCAATCTGTCCCTACCGAGAAAGGTAACGTCCACGAATACCGATAGGAGGAAGCACAGTCTCAAGTTCTTCGCTCAGGACTTCAACCAGATACCGATTCTCCAAGCCATGAAATTCATCTCAAGACAGGACGGCAGGGTAACCTACTTCGATAGGTTCGGCAACTTACTCTTCGTTCCCTTCAACCTGTCAGAGGCCGGTAGGGCGCTAGATGAGAACTTCAGGCTAGGCGGGCAGCACACCAACCCAGTCGACAACATGGAGAACAGGGTCACTGTACAAGGGTCGCCGTTGGCCCTCAACCTCAAGGCCGAGGTCACCGTGGACGACAGGGCGAGGCAGCAGGGCTCCTTCGACTTCGACATACAGCAGGCGAACCAACCGGTGTTCGATACCAGTATCAAGACGGAGGCGGCGGCTAGGAGGCTTGCTAGGATGATACTCAGAGCCAACAACATATCCTCCGGTGCCATTACCACCGAGGGTCATCCCAACTCTTGGGACTTGAGACCCGGTGTGATGGTGGTCTTCAAAGGCAAGAGGCACGTCATCATGGAGGCCGTTCACAGATTCTCCGAGAAGGAGTCGGACTTCGTCTTCCTGTCACTAGACACGGGCATAGAGGGAGTGCTGCAGGGGATAGCGGATGGTGGCATCAGTGCCGCCTATACTCAAGCGTACGACGAATCGGAGCAGGTGACGAGAGAGGAGATAAGCCTCTTCGACGGCTTAGAAATAGTGATAACCCCGATAACAGTGACAAGGACAGTGTCGCCAAGCGGTTTCATCATCGGTAAGAACATGACGAGAAGCACGATTGGTCTAGGGAACGAGTCCATAGGAACCAAAAAGTCACACTCATTTACCATGAGGAGTGATGACGTATGACGGCCAGTGACACGTTGAAGAGGCTCATGATAGACACCATAGCCAGCAACATCAACGAGGTCGTGCTCGGCTTCGACGGTACTCCATCCACCTCGAGCGACGGCTCTGCTGGGAGACCAGCCATCACCCTGACACCCACCGTGACGGTCATCGACGACGCCACTCTCCTTATCGAGGCTGATATTCCCACCAGCGAATCATTCGATGACTCCTTGAAGGAGATACACGTTCAACTACGTGATACCAATGGCAACTTCACCCCTATCACCCGCCACACCATACGACCTATCAGCAAGACCTCGACGAACGAGGTCAAGATACAAATGCTAATCGAGGTGCGATAAAATGGCGAACTCACTGTCTGGACACACTGCTGGAACGAACGACTCACTGAAAGACGGGAGCCACATCCTGAGCCCGAGCCTGACCAACATCTACGAGGGTCTCAGGGGCAACGGCATCATGCTCCTGCAGGACGGCATAGCCGACAACAGCGACAGGAACACACCCGGCAGTCTCCCCGGCGCCATAGTCGTCAAAGGCGGCACCTCCCACGTTGTAACAGTCACTGGTGGGCATGTTGTCATCGACAACGTCGTCTACTCGTTCGCCGGTGGGCCGGGAGGCACTCAGGATGTGACAATCAACAAGGCGTCGAGCAACGTGCACAAGAACGGCGCGTTCACGGCCCTCACCAGTGGGAAGGAGTGCCTGTTCGTCGTCTACCTCTGCACGGACGGGGACGCGCAGCACATTCACTTCGAGCAGGGAGATGCCGTGCTGGCATCGTCGGCCTACCCCACCACGCCCTCCGACTTCCTGTCTGACCCGGACTCATCGCTCACCGTCAAGCAGAGTATCGTGCTCGCCACGCTCAGGGCCACGTTCAACGGGTCTGCGTCTGGTACCAACACAGGGACAGACGGTCTTGATATTACCATCAGCCAAGTAAATGACAAGAGGCATTTCCTACGACCAAGCCCCCTCTACCTCGTGCCCATGACCGGTGACTCTAGCGCAAGCGTGGACTCGAACGTGGACCTTGACAACTTCCACAGTAGTTCCTCCATCGAGCAGGGAGACTTCTCCGGCTCCGACTTGGGAGCCCTCTGGATGAGCAGGGGCCCTGATGACACTGGGGATACGGAGACCAACGACGTGCTCTACTTCTCAGGCTATCAGGACGGTGCTAGGAGGACGTTCAGGCTCGGACCCGACAAGTTGGTCACCGTGGCTTCAGGTGGGGGCACCAAGACCTTCACCTTCGACGGTGGCACCGTCTTCAGGTTCAACACGAACACGGCGACCAATCTCAACCCATCTGGGACTTTCCCTTCCGGGCACATGGTCATCATCTCCAACGCAAATTCAACGGGACAGGCCAACCTCACCTTTGACACCACTGGACTCAACGACACCATCACACCCACCGAGTCGAGTATCTACGTCTACTCGGGAAGCAGTTGGGTCAGGGTCTTCGAGGGCTCGAGCGCTGGGTCTGGCTCCAACGGCGCATCGGGCAGGGTGCAACTCAGCGATGGCTCCGGCGCGTTCACCAGCGCAGCCAACCTGTCATTCAACACGAGCAGTAACGAACTCACCGTGGATGGCAAACTCACGGTCACAGGGCTCATCGACCCCACCGGCCTAGAACTCACACCTCAGTCGAGCAACCCCGTTACCGGTGCGACGGCTGGCAACACCATGTGGCTCGACAGCGGGAACTCGAACGCGCTCATGCAGGGGTCGACGAAGGTCCTCGTGCAAGGGGATGCCGACAACAGCGACTTCTCGCTCGTCGGCCTCAATGACACACCTGCTAACTTCACATCGGCGGCTGGCAAGTTACTCAACGTCAACTCAGGGGCCAACGCCGTCGAGTTCTCCACCCTCTCATCGCTCCTCAACACCGACATGGGAGGCAACTTCACCATAGGCAACCAGTCGAGTGACACGGCCACGTTCTCCGGCAACCTGACCGTATCGGGCAACCTCACCGTGAGTGGCACGACGACGACCATCAACACAGACCAACTACACGTGGCAGACAACGTAGTCGTGCTCAACAGCGATGCGACTGGTTCGGCAAGCGCAAACGCTGGAATCGAAATCGAGCGTGGCGACGATACGAACATCTTCTTCCAGTGGAACGAGACCGACGACAGGTGGCAGTTCGACAACCCGCTGTACGTCAACACCACTCTGAACATCACCGGGACGACAACCGTGGCAGGGCTCGTCGGCACTGGCGACCTCCAGATAGACACAGACACCTTCTTCGTCGACGTCAGCGCAGACAAGGTGGGCATCAACCAAGCCACCCCACTCGCACCACTCCACATAGGCAACACAGCCACGACCGTCGGGACTGGCTTCGGCAACGGACGGGCAACCACATCGAATAGCAACACCGGCACCTCAATCGACATCCCGCTCTTCAACCGAGACAATTTCAGGGCGGCTAAGTTGCTGGTGGAAGTAGAGAACCAGACCGACGACATCAACGAGACGGCGGAGATGGTCCTCACTCACAACGGCACGGACTCGTCATCAGCGACGGGAGCCGTTCTGACCACCTTCGGTGTGGTGCAGTCGGACGTGAACCAAACCGTCCAAGCATCGTATGATGCTGCTATAAGTGGTAGCAACGTTCAATTGGAAGTCACCCCTACGGCCAACAGTAAGGTAATCGTGGTCAAGGTGGCGTGGCAGGCTTTAACAAGGTGATAACATGGGTACAGAGCGCGATTTCAAGGTAAAGAAAGGACTGAAGGTAGAAGGCGGGGACATAACTGTCGCCTCCGGTAATAGCGTATTCGCGCCGACGTTCGACACGAACGTGACAACAGCGGGCGTCACGCTGTCAGGCACGACGCTGGCCGCTGATGGCTCGGATAGTGCCATCAACATCAGCCTCACGCCCAAGGGCAGCGGTTCAGTCGTCATCTCCAAGGTCGACATCGACGCTGGTACGATTGACGGTGCTACCATCGCCACGTCTGACATAGACATGCATGGTAAGACACTCGATTTGAGGGATGCTACCGCTGTTCATTTTGACGATGACCAAATCAGCGGTGACAAAATCCACGGAGGGACGATTGGCTCAGTCACCATCACCACCCCCACCATCACCAACGTCCCCTCGAACATCCAAGCGCAGGACAACATACTCGATGACCTCTCGGGACTCATCCAAGCCGCTGACAAACTACCGTACTTCTCCAGTGCATCGGCTGCCTCCACCACGTCATTCACCTCACAGGCCCGTCAACTCCTCGACGACACCAGTTTCTCCGACATGAGGGCAACATTGAGTGCTCAAGAGCAGAACGACATACTCGATGACATCGCTGCCCTCACTCAACAGCAGAACAGGATTATCTACTTCAACACGGATACAAACGCCGCTACCGCTGTCCTATCCGCCTTCGCTCGAACCGACCTCCTAGCCGCTGCCGATGCAGCAGCGGTGAGGAGCAATCTCAACCTAGGGACCGCAGCCACATCAGCATCAAGCGCCTTCCAAGCGGCGGATGCCGACCTCACTGCCATCGCTGGGCTCACCAGCGCAGCCGACAAGGGCATACAGTTCACAGGGAGCGGCAGCGCCGCCACCTTCGACCTCACCACCGCAGGCAAGGCACTGCTCGACGACGCCGACGCTGCTGCGCAACGAACAACGTTGGGATTGGGCACCATAGCCACGCAGGCCGCTAACAACGTGAACATCGACGGTGGTACAATCGATGACGTGGCAATAACCGCCGATGGACTCACTGTGAAGGACAGCACAAGCACCTCAAATCCCGGTACTGTGAGAATGCTCGACGGTGACGGTAACGCCTCGGTATCTATCTCAAGCCCGGCCACTGTGAGCACCACCTACAGGATGACAATGCCAGCGGCTCCGGGGGTAGCAGGTAAATTGCTCAGAATAGCCAGCGTGAGTAATGACGTGGTACAGTTAGATTTCGGCAATGCGGTTAGTGCGGCGCTGACGATAGCAGCGGACTCGGGCTCGAACGACACCGTCACCGTGGGCACTGACACACTCACCTTCGCCGGTACCACCAACGAGGTCGATACCACGGTGTCCAACAACCAGATACAGATAGGGCTGCCCAGCAACGTCACCATAGGGAACAACCTCACAGTCAGTGGGAACCTGACCGTCAGTGGTACGACCACGACGATAAACAGCACCACGATAGCGACTCAAGAGGCCATGCTCTCGTTGGGGACTGGTCAGACCGCCACTGACGCTGATGCTCTTGACTTCGGATTCTACGGTACCTATGACGTGAGTGACACCCAGAAGTTCAGGGGTCTGTTCGCAGACGTTGACGATGGCAAGTTCAAGTTCTTCAAGGACTTGACTGCTGAGCCGGGCACCACCGTCAACACATCAGGCGGTGGATACACTGCTGCCACAGTGGTGGCAGGCACGTTCGAGGGGAACCTGACGGGGAATATCACAGGCAATGTCACAGGCAATGTCACAGGCAATGTCACAGGCAATGTCACAGGCAATGTCACAGGTAATGTCACAGGAGATTTGACAGGAGATGTTACAGGAGATGTCACAGGAAACGCAGACACAGCAACTTCGGCTACCACTGCGACTACAGCGACAAACGTGACTGTGGCTGATGAGTCGTCAGATACCTCATGCAACGTGCTGTTCACAACCGCAGCAACGGGGAACCTTCCACCGAAGACAGGGACTAACCTCACATTCAACTCAAGCACGGGCAGGTTGACAGCGACACAACTCGCAGGTACACTGCAGACCGCAGCCCAACCGAACATCACCTCACTTGGGACGCTATCTTCCCTCATAATTGATGACATAAACTTCAACGAAGACAAAATCGGTCTTACTACCGACCCGGACCTCATCCATCTAATTTCTAATAATAATGTGCTTATCAATGGGAACCTAGCAACGACAGGGGGCTTAACATGCACCTCGCTTACTGTAAACTCAGTAGCAGTCACGGCCACTGCTGCTGAACTCAACTACAGCGACACGGGCCAGTCCGTAGGCACAGTCGTAGCCAGTAAGGTTGTGACTGTTGATGCGGACAAGGACGTATCGAGTTTCCGCAACCTCACGGCCACTGGGACGTTGAAGTCAGATGGGATGCAACTCACAGGCGGTGCAAACTCAATCGCCGACTCAGGCACCGTCGTCGCCGAGTTAGACGTATCCGAGGCATCCGTGAGCATGACCGGTGCGACCACGATAGCGAGTTATGCGTATGGCACGTACAGGACCGCCAAGTTCGTCGTGCAGATTAGTGATGGCACCGACTTCGACACCACAGAGATACTCGTGACGTACACAGGCGAATCGTCCCCAAGCGCCTCGAGCGACATATACATGACGACATACGCATACATAGCGACCGGGTCGTCCGACCTAGGCACCTTCGATGCCGTGAAGAACGGCAGCAGCAACACAGTTGACCTGCAGTTCACACCAGCATCTAACGGCACATACAACTACAGAGTGGTAAAATCACTCCTAATCAAATGATGGACAGTGAAATCATGGTGATACAATGGCAACGAAAAAAGACTTCAGAGTAAAAGACGGGAACATAATCTTGGATGAAAACAAGAAAATATTCTTCGATTCAACAGACACCTACATCTATGCAGATACAGATTCATCCGAGGATTTGCATATAGGCTCAGATGGACATATAGAATTAGAGCCTGATAATGATTTAATCGTAAAGGTAGGCAGCACTGAATACGTCAGATTCGATGGTAGCGCACAAAGAGTCGGAATAGGCACTGCAACTCCGGGTCATCTGTTAGATGTTGCTGGTGATGCTAGGTTCGGGACAACGGGTGTTGCAGGTAAGATATATCTCAGTGCTGATTCTGCTGGTTCTTTCATTAATTGGAATGCTGCTGGAAACGATGTGACATTAGCGGCTGATGACGACTTGGTTCTCCATGCTGATGACGATATGCTTTTCCAAGCAGGTGGAGCAACAAAGATGACCTTGCTTGACAGTGGTAATCTCGGAATAGGTATTACAAGTCCATCAACACCTCTTCATGTGAGAAGCACCACTACTTCCCTAGACAATCTTCTATTGTTGGAGAACGACGGAGGAAGTGGAACGCCCGGTGTAGGCATCAAGATGTTCTCCAATGTGGGAACGGCAAACTACCTTGAGATTCTTCATGATGCTTTTGGTGAAACCAACTTCAAGGCGGTAAATGGGTCTGATACATACGACAAGCAAGTGTTTCTGCATGGCGATGGAAATGTCTCTTTTGAAGCGGGTAAGGTCGCAATAGGACACCATACTCCTACTGACACATTATCAGTAGATGGTGGAATCGCCATTGGCAGGTTCGTTGATTTCCCAAGCAACAACACAGGAACAGGTGCTGGCGACCCACAGTTGCGCATAGCAGGTAGGGGTGATAGCGACGACCAACCCGGAATCATACAGTTGGCTCAGTTCGATGGTAACAACTTCTTCGGTGGAACAGATGCTAGGACGTTGGGTAAAATACAATTCGCCTTGAATGAGGACAGCAATGATGTTACCACAGTTGCTGAGATTCAGGGTATTACCAGTGACCCCGCAACAGCAGGTGATTTCGATGGTGCGCTCAAGTTCTTCACATCTCAAGGAGATGGTTCAGGTGCTAATCTCACTGAGAAGATGATATTGAATTCTGATGGTAAATTAGGCATAGGAACTTCAAGTCCTGATGAATTATTGGAGATAATGAATGGTACTTTGAAGATAACGAGGGAGGAAACTGAAGACTCAGTAGTGACTGAGGACACTGTTACTCTTAATATCGCAGGTGGATTGAAGTGGACTTTCTCAAAGTCCTTCGATGACCCGAACCCAGTCCCAATCGGAACAACCACTGATAACGATATTAGGATAATGAGA
>Ga0208666_1000078_pt1 | contig 42096 bp, 36 predicted proteins | sample 5B_taG_FD_184078 | JGI IMG/M metagenome (GOLD analysis project Ga0208666, IMG submission 184078) | Marine viral communities from the Subarctic Pacific Ocean - 5B_ETSP_OMZ_AT15132_CsCl metaG (SPAdes) (version 2) | ecosystem: Environmental > Aquatic > Marine > Oceanic | place: Pacific Ocean...
ACAATCCTGAAGTGCGAGAGCAATTAGAAAAAGCAGAAGAAGCAGAAAAATCTCACAAAAACGATGGCCCAATTAAAATGGCTACAGCTTCATACAGAAGAACTCCAATGGACACTGAAACATATTATGGCGGCGAGATAGACGTGCCAGACATTACTTCAGTTGGTAAATTAGCTGGCTATGGAATAGATTCAGCTGTTGGCGCAATTTTTGGTGGTAAAGGGGGCGCTGAAAAAATGCGAGCAAAATCAGACGAGATTAGAAATAAATTAGGCAGCAGTAATAAAACAGATTCATCTGGAGAAGATTGTCCTCCAGGTTGTAAATAAATAAAATAAAAATGGGATATCAAAAAGGACATTACGGAAAATACACAGGTAACGCGAGATGCTGCATGGATCACGCTGATACAAGAGTTACCAAAGAAAATTATAAAGCATCTGAAAGAGATGACGCTGCACATATTGATTATTTAAAGCGTGATGTTCTTTACGATGATCACCACGGGCATAGCGACGAAAAAATGACTGCTGACGAGAAACATATTTCAAAATTAGCTGGCGATATGAAATATGACAAAAAACATCACGGTTCTCCTGCACATATAGACCTTCCTAAAGGCGCAGCAAAAAATATTGTTAGTGCAGTTAGTAATGTAAATCCAATGAGAGAAACCGCTAAGCTTGCTTCTGAGGTTGGTGAGTTGAGAGATAAAGATGACGATGCTTTTTCTCAAGGAATTGCAGATAAAAAAAGAAAAAAAGCAAAAGCAATTTACGGCGCTTTAACTAAAGAAGGTAAAGATATAGCTAATGAATATTTAACAGGAAAAAGAAAAATAACAAATTAAAACTATGGGACACTGCAGTAAAGGACCTCACATGGAGTCTAACAAACAAGAAAAATATAACTTAATGCATGATAATCCAGTAGCTAAACACGCTAGCGGAGGATCATGGATGTCAAAGCATTCAAAGTCTGCTTTTCAAATGGGACACAGTCCAGCTGAAATGGGGCACGACTCACCAGCTAAAAACACTGAAACACCAGCTGAGCGTAAAGCTAGATTAAGAAAAGAAAATGCAGCAAAATTAGTCAAAGGTAAAGCTAACTTAGCTAGATTAAAAGCTGAAGCAGAAGCTAATAAAGACAAGAAACAACCAGTAGAAAAACTAAGTGGACTTGGAAAATTAGGTAGAGCTATTAAAAATCAATTTGGAGATAACGATCCTAGAAATTAAAATAAACAGATTAGGACTGTACAAACCTAGCCAAACACTAACACTAACACTAACACTAACACTAACACAAAATGGCACAATTTTTAAAAGTACCAGCAGGTCCCGTTGCAAATGACGGAATCGAAACATTAATTAACATTGCAGAAATAGGTGGAGTTACTAGCATTGCAAATGCAGGAGGCGTTACTACTCTTACAATTCAAATGCGTAATCCAAAAACTGCAGGAACTTATGTTATAAAAGTACCTGGAGTAACAGGAGGAACAACTGGATATACAGCTGCTTTAAGAGTAAAAGATTTAGCTGATGAATATAATAAAGCTTTAACAGCTAATCCAGGTGGAGTAGTATCTACATTAGGAAATGTACCAGCTCTTAAGCAAGCTCCAGCTGCTCAATCAGGAGAGCAAGGAAAAATCCTTATTACTCAGCCTGCAACTTTCGCGCAGTACACAACTTGTATTTACACTCCGTAAATTATGAAATCAACAGGTTTAGGAGACAGCGTAGAGAAGTTTACTAAAGCTACTGGTATCAAAAAAATGGTAGACACAGTTAGCAAGGGACTAAACATCCCTTGCGGCTGCGAAGCCAGAAAAGGAGCATTAAATAAAATGTTTCCTTATAAACAATAACTATGGCTTTTAAACTAACAAACCCTCCTTATAAAATAAATAACACTCCAATATATCATGTAGATATGGAAGACGATGTTATGGGTAAAGCCAATAATAATTTAACAATTATTATAAACAAAGATATAGATCCTTCAAGAACTCAAGACGTTATAGATCACGAAATGGTTCATATAGATCAAATGAAGCGTGGTGATTTAGATTATGACGATAAAAACGTTTACTGGAAAGGTAAAACATATCCAAGATCTAAAATGAACGAAGGAGCTAAAAAATTACCTTGGGAAGCCGAGGCTTATAAAAATGCCTAAAAAAAAATTTAAAGATACTAAAGTCGGTCAGTTTCTGCTTGGTAAATCTGGAGTACTAGATTCATTAGCAGACGTGTTACCAGATAAAGGATTATTAGGTGTTGTAAAGAACTTAATCGATAGAGATGAAACTTTACCACCGCCTGATAAAGAAATGGCTTTAAAACTATTACAACAAGATATAGTTGAAGCACAAGAAGTATCAAAGCGCTGGGAAAGCGACATGACATCAGACTCGTGGCTTAGTAAAAACACTAGACCAATGAGTTTGATATTTTTAACTATAATGACTATAGCTTTTATATGGGTTGATAGTCATGGTTATATAGATTTCACTGTAGAACAAGAGTGGATAAATCTATTGAAAACATTAACAACAACTGTGTATGTAGCATATTTTGGTTCACGAGGCGCAGAAAAGTTTAAATCAATAAGTAATAAATAAAACAAATGGCAAGTAATCAACCAACACAAGCTTTAAATGTAGTACCAAGTGATACTATTAATATTCCAGAGCCAGATGCTTATATAACAGGAACAAAAAATAGTACAGGTACAACTATAACAGATCCTAGTGCAAAATTTCTAGGTGTTTCTAATCCAGGTAATACTGGTTATTCTAACAGAGTATCTATAGGAGACATTGTGTATGTAAATGACACTGCGACACCAGGCTCAGCGGTAACAATAGTAAGAGTAGTATCTGTAACAGATGACAATAATTTAGTAGTTTCCTCAGCAGTACCTAATGGAGTTAAAACTTATGAAATATATAGATCTAACGGTGATTTTAAAAATGTAAGCGAAGGATTTAGTTTATTTGTAGGTGGCGGAGGAACTGGTGCTAATCTAGCAGTAGTACCTGCTTGTAGTGATCAAGTTGTTCTATTAGAAAACATACCTGATTCTTCATTTATACCTTTACAGGTAAAAAGAGTAAATTCAACTGGCACTACGGCAACAAAAATAATAGCATTAAGATAATATGCCAACTATACTAGGTAACGCAAACGCTATACTAGCAGTTCCTTTAACTATAGCAGGTGGTGGAGGCCCTTCGCCTGAAACGTTTTTTATACTTGCAGAAAACGGAGACAAGTGTATAACAGAAGTTGGTACTAATTTCATGGTACAAGAAATAGCACCTTAAATAAATAAAAATATAAAATGGCAAATATAAAATTTTCAGCTTTTAACACAGAGACAAACTCAGCTAATGTAGATTTTCTTGTAGGTTATCAAGGCACAACAATGAAAAAAATAGCACCTGGGAATTTAGGTGGCTATCCTTTCTCAATTGAAACAGATTCTTTATATTCTGGTTTTGTACCTTCAAGTTTATCTGGTAATCCACAGGGAAACACAGTATTAGGTATTGATGCTGGCAATGCTTTAACAAGTGGCGCAAACAATACTTTATTAGGAAATGATGCTGGTAAAGCTTTAACAACTACTGCATCAAATGTCATAATTGGTAAAAACGCTGGTCTTGCTAAAACATCTGGAAGTAATGCAACTATAATTGGAACATCAGCTGGTAGAGATACTGCAAGTGGTAGTTACGTTGTTTTGCTAGGTTCAGAGGCTGGAATATCAAATACCGGTGATAATGCAATTGCGATTGGTTTTGAAGCTGGCAGAGTAAATACTGCTACAAATACTATTTCAATAGGATACCACGCTGGCTACTCTCACACATCTGGAACTAATAATACAAATATAGGTTTCGAAGCAGGTAAAAACAACACTACAGCTGGAGACAGAACAATGATTGGTAATGAAGCTGGGGCGTTTCAAACAGGTTCACAAAATACTGGAATTGGTAGATATGCTTTAAGACAGGGTACCGGAATACAGAATACTGCTGTTGGAATGAGCGCTATGGTTGGTGCTATTAATGGTAACTTTAATACAGTTGTAGGTTATAATGCTATGCCAACAAATGGCACTAAAAATTATAATGTTGTTATTGGTAGAGACTCTGCAAGACTTATGACTACGGGTAGTAATAATACTATTTTAGGTTCTCAAGCTGGAGATGCTTTAACTACTGGTTCAAATAATATACTTATTGGATGGGATGCTGCTGCAAGCGCTGTAGGTGTTTCAAACGAAATAACTTTAGGTGATGCTAATATTACTGCACTAAGAATACCAGGATTACAATCAGGCGCATCAAACGGAGATGTCCTTACTTTTTCGTCAGGTACAGGCTTAATTACCTTACAAGCCGCTGGCGGTGGTGGTGCTACCAGTTTAAATGGTTTAACTGATTGTTTAGTAGATACTGATAGTCTATATGTAGGAGAAGTGCCTGCTGGATTATCCGGAAACCCACAAGGTAATACAGTATTAGGTATTGACGCTGGAAACGCTTTAACAAGTGGTACTAATAATACCTTTATGGGTAATGATGCTGGATTACAAGCAACATCCGCAGGTGAAAATGTAGCGATTGGATTTGAGGCTGGAAGAGGCATAGACACAGACAGTAATGGTATATTTATTGGATATCAAACAGGAAAAGCTTCTGGAAATCATACAAACACCATTGCAATTGGTAGCAGGGTTTTTTCATCTAGTGTAGGCGCTAGTTCAACTATAGTAGGTACTTATGCTGCTCAAAATGGAAATGCTCAACAAGCTTGTTATTTTGGAATGTACGCAGGTTGGAATAACTCTTCAGATAAAAGTATAGCAATAGGCTATCAAGCTATGTGGCAAGGTGGTTCTTTAAGTGATGGTTCTGTGGGAATAGGTTATGCTACGGCAAGACCAAATACTACAGCTGGTCATATGTCTATAGGTTTTGAAGCCGGTTACTCTCAAACTTCTGGTTTAAGTAACACAAACGTAGGTTATCAAGCTGGATATTCTAACACAACTGGTGGTTTTCAAGTTTGTATTGGTTACGAAGCAGGTAAAAACATAACTGGTGGAGTAAATACTTTTGTAGGAGCAGGTGCTGGTTCTGGCGGTACTGGTGCAGGCTACAACAATGCTTCATTAGGGCAAAATACTTTATTTAATCTTTCAACTGGTTATGCTAACACCGCGATTGGAAGGTTAGCTGGTAATACAACAACAACTGGACATAATAACACTATGATAGGTTTTGATGCTGAAGCTTCAAGTGCGACTGTGTCAAATGAGATAACTTTAGGAAACGCAGCTGTTACAGCCTTAAGAATACCTGGTTTACAATCAGGGGCTTCTGATGGTGATGTACTTACTTTTTCCTCTGGAACTGGTAAAATAACATTAGCTGCTGCTGGTGGTGGCGGTGCTTCATCTTTAAATAGTTTGAGTGATGTTAGCATTGATTTAGGAAATGATAGCGCATACTTTATAAATATACCATCAGGATTATCTGGAGCAACTGGTAATTTAGTTATTGGTGAAAGCGCTGGAAACGCTTTAACTTCAGGTGACTACAATGTTGCAATAGGTTTTGAAGCTTTAAAATCAGAAACAAATGGAGAAGGTTGCGTAGCAATAGGATATCGCGCTTTACAGTCAGCAAATGGTGGTACTTTTACGAGAACCGTTGCGATAGGTAAAGACGCTGGTATGTTAATCACTAATCAAAATAACAATGTTTTTGTTGGAGAAGGAGCAATGAGCGGTGGAGTCGGTCAAAGCAACGTTATTGTTGGTACCCAAGCATCTAGATCACAAGGAAGAAATAGTTCTGTTGTTGTTGGCTACCAAGCGGGTCTTGCTGGCGCATCTATAGCCTCTAGTGAAGTACTTATAGGTTATCGAGCAGGTAGAAGTAATACAGGTACTGGTCATATATCAATAGGCTATACGGCTGGTTACTCAAATACTTCTGCAACAGGTGTCACAAACATAGGTTATGAAACTGGATATAGCAACACAACCAACTCTAACAGAACTGTTATAGGTTATCAAGCTGGAAAGTTTAATACAGGGTCTGCAAACGTATTTTTAGGTTCAAGTGCAGGAGTAGGCGTATCAGGATCTTCTAGCGGTGGTACCAACGTTGGTATAGGTCACCAATCACTTCAAAGTCATACTACAGGATCGAATAATGTAGCTATTGGCTTCAATTCGTCAAGCCAATTGACATCAGGTAGCTTTAATACAGCTATAGGTGATCAAGCTCATTATAGCGCAACAATAGGTAGCAATAATATAAGCATTGGGTATAATGCTCAACCATCATCTTTAAATGCTTCAAATCAAATAACTTTAGGTAATTCAAATATAAACCTTTTAAGAATACCGGGTCTTGGTTCTACAGACGGACACGTACTTACTTATAGTTCATCATCAGGCGGTATAGTGCTAGCTGCTGCGGGCGGTGGTGGTGGTGGTTTAACACCATACGCAATACCATCTGGTAAAAATGCTATTTACGCAGGTTTTGTACCAACCTCAGTAACAGGAGCACAGAACGTTGTTTTAAGTGGAGGAGACACAGGAACTAACTTAACAACAGGTCAAGACAATATTTTAATTGGATATAGAGCTGGAGTTGCTATTACAACAAGTCAAAGCAACGTGTGTATAGGTAGTAGAGCAGGACAAGCTTTAACAACAGTAGGTTCTGGTTTTTCAAATACTATAATTGGTACAGAAGCTGGAGGTAACACTTCATCAGGGGCTACGGCTATTGGTTGGTTAGCTGGAAATAGATCAAATACTGTAAGTGTTGGAGACCAAGCTGGTAGATCTGCTGCTGGATCTGCAAATTTATCTGTTCATATAGGAAGTAATGCTGGATATTCAAATCAAGGAAGTACCGCTGTAATTATTGGAGCATCAGCGGCTAGAACTAATACAGCTACTGGCCATGTATCTATAGGTTATCAAGCTGGTTACTCTCAAACTTCTGCACCAGATAACACATATATAGGTTATGAAGCTGGTTATAGTGGTACAACTGCAACTTATAGAACAATGATAGGTTACCAAGCTGGAAAAGGAAATACTGGTACTCAAAACGTGTTTGTAGGTCAGAGATCTGGAACTGGTACTGGCACTGGCGCTAATAATGTCGCTGTTGGTTCAAATACTTTAAGAGGTAATAATGCTGGTTCAAATAATGCGGTTTTAGGTCATCAAGCTTTAATATATACTACTGGAGGTAATAATACAGCAGTAGGTTATCAAGCTGGAGACTCAATTTCTACTGGTACTAATAACACTGTGATTGGATATGATGCTGATGCAAGTTCTGCAACTGCTACAAATGAAATAACTTTAGGTAATTCAAGCGTTACTGCTTTAAGGTGTGCCGTTACTTCTATAACGTCTTTATCAGACGAAAGAGATAAATCAGAAATAGAAGATTTAAGTTATGGTCTAGCATTTATTGACGCTTTACAACCAAGACAATTTGTTTGGGATAATAGAGCAGAAACAGATAGCGAAGGAGAAGAATTTTATTCAGCTAACAAAGGAAAAAAAGACTTTGGATTTATAGCGCAAGAAGTTAAAGAATTAGACAACGATACTTTAAGATTAGTGTATGATGAAAACCCAGAGAAACTAGAATTAAGCTATGGAAAACTAGTGCCGATATTAGTAAAAGCAATACAAGAATTAAAAGAAGAAGTAGAAATTTTAAAATCACAAAATAATTAAAAAAATGTACAAAAACGTAATTACATCAGAAAACACACCAGACAGCCACAAAGAAGTTATTGTAAGTCAAGTAGATGGTCAATTAGCAGAAGCTGCAGATTCTAAAACCACAGAAGAAAAGCTGCAATGTCTAAAAGATCACTTTCTTTGGTTATTAGCAAACGACTTTTACAAAGATGAATGTAGCGCTGAGCAAGTAAGTGGTATGGAATCGTATCTACCTGCTGATTATGCAGATGGATATGAAGATCTACCTGAATAGTAGATTTACTAAAACATGAGTAACTATATAAATATAAAACAATTAACTTAAATTAAATCAAATGGCAAAAATCACAGAAGAACAATTAGAAACAATTGTAAAACAAAACACAGAGCTTGAGGAAGTAGTAATGCAGGTTGGAATAGTAGAAAGTCAAAAACACGCTTTACTTCACAAAATAGCTGAAGTTAACAAAGTTCTAGAAGAATACAAAGCTGAATTAGAAGAAGAATACGGCAAAATATCTATTGATTTGAAAACAGGCGAGTACACTGAGATCAAAGAAGAAGAAGATGCTCTTGAAGTAGTTGAGTAATGGATTCAGTTATAAGAAAAATCAGTATTGGTTCTGATTATAAAAATGAAGCTATGCATTATTCTGTTGGCCAACAAGTATATGGTGGTCACGAAATAGCTTATATTTTATTTAACGATTCTGATAGTTCTTATAATATACACATAAAGAAAAACAACGAGGTATTGCCATGGAAAAAATTTAATTCTAACATGGCTATATCCGTTGAGTATGATTTAGAGTATTAATGAAGAGTCTATACGATTTTATCGTCGAACCAGTTGGCGATAAATACAGCAATACTGTTAACGTAGGTGATAAAAAATTAGTTGTAAATACTAAAATTGAAAACTGGAAATTTGTAAATAGGTTAGCTAGGGTTGTAGAAACCCCAGCTGCCTTTTCAACACCTATAAAGAAAGGTGCTATAATAATCATACATCAAAATGTTTTTAGAACGTTTTATGATATGAAAGGTGAAAAGAAAAAAAGCAGATCTTATTTTAAAGATGATTACTATTTCTGCGCAGTTGACCAGATTTATTTATATAAAAATAAAAACAACTGGAAAACTATAAATAATAGATGCTTTGTAACACCTATAAAAAGCAGACAAGATCTAACGCTTGATAAAGAGGCTAACCTTATTGGTATACTTAAATACGGTAATAAGTCCTTAGAAGCGCTTAATATAAACCCAGGAGATCTTGTAGGGTTTACTCCTAACAGTGAGTGGGAGTTTTTAGTCGAAAATAAACGACTTTATTGTATGAAATCTAATGATATTGTAATTAAGTATGAATACCAAGGAAACGAAGAAGAATATAATCCAAGCTGGGCAGCGAGCAGTTGAGGAGTTAATCAAGGTAGCTAAAGAGGCTATTGTTGATTCAGATGATGACATATCAGCTGACAGACTCAAAAACGCCGCGGCTACTAAAAAGCTAGCTATATTCGATGCCTTTGAAATACTTAGTCGCATTGAAGAAGAAGAGAACTTATTAAACGATAAACCGAAAGAAGTTAAAGAAGAAAGAACTTTTAAAGGTTTTGCTGAAGGTAGATCTAAGAAGTAATGTACGAACAAACATTATATAAAGTATTAAAAGATCATATAAAGCCTAAGGTTTTAAAACGTATGAACCGTTATAAGAAATGGGATTACGGCTATAACAAAGAGCATGACATTATTGTTATAAGCAAAGACGGTACAATAGGTGATATATACGAAATACAAAACTTAAAAATAGCTTTACCAAAAGTTAATAATATACATAAGTTTGAAACTAATAAATGGGAGTATACTGAATACCCTAAAGTATTAAAAAAAATAAAGTCTGTATTTGATTGGGAAGAGTATCCGCTAGACTTTAAAGAAAAATGGTATGATTACATCGATAATGAGTTCGTCCGCAGGGAAGAAGGCTTTTGGTTCTATAATAAGAATGTGGCTACTTACATTACTGGTACTCACTATATGTACTTGCAGTGGTCCAAGATTGATGTTGGGCAACCAGATTTTAGGGAATCAAACAGATTATTCTACATATTCTGGGAAGCTTGCAGGGCCGATCATAGGTCATATGGGATGTGCTACCTTAAGAATAGACGATCTGGATTCTCATTTATGGCGTCCGGGGAGTGCGTTAATATGGCAACCATATCAAGCGACTCTAGGTTTGGAATATTATCTAAATCTGGACCTGATGCGAAGAAGATGTTTACAGACAAGGTGGTACCGATATCGGTTAATTACCCCTTCTTTTTCAAACCAATTCAGGACGGTATGGACAGGCCAAAGACAGAGCTTGCGTACAGAGTACCCGCGACGAAATACACGCGTAAGAAGCTTGAAAATAACGAGACGCTACGTGAACTCGACGGGCTCGACACCACGATCGACTGGAAAAACACGGGCGACAACTCGTATGACGGTGAGAAACTCAAACTCCTCGTCCACGATGAGAGCGGCAAGTGGGAACGTCCGACGAACATCCTCAACAACTGGAGGGTCACGAAAACCTGCTTACGATTAGGTAGTAGAATTATAGGTAAGTGTATGATGGGTTCAACCAGTAACTCATTAGATAAAGGTGGAGACAATTTTAAAAAACTATACAATGACTCAGACGTTACACAACGAAACGCGAATGGACAAACTCGCTCTGGATTATATAGCTTGTTTATACCTATGGAGTGGAATTACGAAGGATACATTGATTCTTATGGATTACCTGTCTTCGACACGCCTAAAAAACCAGTTGAAGGACCACAAGGTGAAATAATAGATTTAGGTGTAATAGAATATTGGAATAATGAAGTTGATGGTCTTAAAAAAGACCAAGACGCTTTAAATGAGTTTTATAGACAATTTCCAAGAACTACTAAACACGCTTTTAGAGATGAGTCAAAAGAATCTTTATTTAATCTAACTAAAATTTACGAGCAAATAGATTTTAATGAAGATCTTAGAAATTCTATAAATATTACCAAAGGTAATTTTATGTGGCAAGACGGTACACAAGACAGTCAAGTTTTGTTTATACCAAATAACAACGGTAGATTTTTAATAACATGGGTTCCACCTGTTAATATGCAAAACGCTGTAATAACTAAAGGAGGTGTTAAATATCCTTTAAATGAAAACTTAGGAGCTTTTGGTTGTGACCCTTACGATATATCAGGCACCGTAGATAAAAGAGGCTCAAAAGGATCTTTACATGGTCTTACAAAGTTTTCAATGACAGACACACCACCTAACCATTTTTTCTTAGAATATATAGCTAGACCTCAAACAGCTGAAATATTCTTTGAAGACGTGCTTATGGCTTGTGTTTTTTATGGCATGCCAATACTTGCAGAGAATAACAAACCAAGATTGTTGTATCATTTTAAAAGAAGAGGTTATAGAGGTTTTTCAATGAATAGACCTGATAGAAAAAGAAATAAACTTTCTATTACAGAAAGAGAGTTAGGCGGTATACCTAATTCAAGTGAAGATATTAAGCAAGCTCATGCCGCTGCTATAGAGTCTTATATAGAAGATTTTGTAGGTTTAAAAGAAACAGGATATGGTGATATTTATTTTCAAAGAACATTAGAAGACTGGGCTAAATTTAATATAAACAATAGAACTAAGCACGATGCCTCTATTAGTTCTGGATTAGCTTTGATGGCTTGCAATAAACACAGGTACGCTCCTAGTGCTCCTATTAGTTTAAAAGCTGTTGATTTAGGAATAAAAAAATACGATAATAGAGGAAGTACATCAAAAATAATAAGTTAATGAATATATATACTAATACTAGAAGTGCATTTCCTAGCCAAGTAGTTAGTGACCAAGAAAAATCCAGTATTGAATACGGTAGACAAGTAGCACAAGCAATAGAAGGCGAATGGTTTAGTCAAGGTAGAACTACGGGTAATAGATATTTAACTAATTGGAATAATTTTAATCAATTAAGGCTTTACGCAAGAGGCGAGCAAAGCGTTCAAAAATATAAAGATGAATTATCTATTAATGGTGATTTGTCTTATCTTAATTTAGACTGGACGCCTGTACCTATTTTATCTAAATTTGTAGATATAGTTGTAAACGGAATATCTCAAAAAAAATATGAAATAAAGGCATACGCTCAAGATCCTGAGTCTGTAAAGAAAAGAACAGGTTATGCTTCAATGCTTTATGAAGATATGATATCACAAGAATATTTACAAATTCTTCAAGAAACATTAGGCATAGACGCGTATCAATCTCCTAGCAAAAAAATTGTTCCAGAATCAAAAGAAGAGTTAGAACTTCATATGCAATTAAGCTATAAACAGTCTGTAGAAATAGCTCAAGAAGAAGCTATATCTTCTGTAATGGCTCAAAACAAATACAACTTAACAAGACGTAGGTTAAACATGGACTTAGCCGTATGCGGTATTGCGGCTGTTAAAACTAATTTCAACACAGCTAATGGCGTAACAATAGATTACGTAGATCCTGCTTATATGGTGTACTCGTACACAGAAGATCCTAATTTTGAAGATATATATTATGTAGGTGAAGTAAAGTCTATAACTATACCTGAGCTTAAAAAAGAATTTCCTAATATACCTGAAGACGAATTAAAACGTATACAGGATATGCCTGGTAATAAATCTTATATAACTGGTTACGGCAACTATGATAACAATACTGTTCAGGTTTTATATTTTGATTACAAGACTTATAATGATCAAGTTTTTAAAATAAAACAAACAGAGCAAGGACTGATGAAAGCTATTGAAAAAGACGATAGTTTTAACCCACCTAAAAGTGACATGTTTGAAAAAGTCTCTAGATCTATTGAGGTTTTATACAGCGGAGCTAAAGTGCTTGGCACAAACACTATGCTTAAATGGGAGTTATCTAAAAACATGTCTAGGCCAATGTCAGACACTACTAAAGTTAAAATGAATTATGCCATATGTGCGCCTAGAATATATAAAGGTAGAATAGAATCTTTAGTTGGAAGATGTACTGGCTTCGCTGATATGATACAGCTAACACATTTAAAACTTCAGCAAGTTATATCTCGCATGGTTCCAGACGGTGTTTATTTAGATATGGACGGACTTGCTGAGGTTGACCTTGGTAATGGTACTAATTACAACCCAGCTGAAGCGCTTAATATGTATTTTCAAACTGGTTCTGTGGTTGGTAGATCGCTTACGCAAGACGGTGAAATGAACGCTGGTAAAGTTCCAGTTCAAGAGTTACAAAGCGGAAGTGGTAATGCTAAAATAGCTAGTTTAATTCAAACTTATCAATATTATTTGCAAATGATACGTGATGTAACAGGTTTAAATGAAGCTGTAGATGGTAGTTTACCTGACCGCAACACTTTGGTTGGATTGCAAAAATTAGCAGCAAATGCCTCAAACGCTGCAACTAGACATATAGGTCAATCTGGTATGTATCTTACTCTTAGAATAGCTGAAAATATAACACTAAAAATAGCGGATGCTTTAGAATTTCCGTTAACAAAAAGTTCTTTACAAAATTCTATATCAACTTTTAACATCAAAACACTTGAAGAAGTTGTAAATTTAAATTTGCATGATTTTGGTATATTTTTAGAATTAGAGCCAGACGAAGAAGAGCAAGCTAAGTTAGAAGAGAATATACAAGTTTCTTTGCAAAATGGAGGTATCAATCTTGAAGATGCTATTGATTTACGTCAAATTAAAAATATTAAACTTGCAAATCAAATGCTTAAAATAAAACGTAAGCAGAAGCAAGAACAAGATATGCAAATTCAGCAAGCTAACATAGCGGCTCAAGCAGAAGCTCAAGCTCAAACAGCAGAAAAAACAGCTATGGCCGAAGTTCAAAAACAACAAGCAATAACTTCTACTAAAGTAGATTTTGAGCAATCAAAAAGTCAGATGGAGATTCAACGAATGAATACTCAAACGCAATTAGACATGCAAAAAATGGCTAGAAAGTTTGAATATGATAGGCAGTTGAAAGAAATGGAGGTTAATGCTATTGGTTCAAAAGAACAAATGATAGAAGATAGAAAAGACAAGCGTATAAAAATGGAAGGTACGCAACAAAGCGAAATGATAAGCCAAAGAAAAAATGATGGCTTACCAATTGATTTTGAAAACCAGCCAGACGCTGGAATGAGTGCGTTTATGTAAGCGCTATTTAATTATTTAATTATATTATATTATGTCAGAAGTAAAAACAAATAAACCTGTTAAGCAGGAAGGTGAGTTTAAATTAAAAACAAAAAAGAAAACACCTAAAAAATTAAACGAAACTAAGGATAATGTTACTAAAGTAAATATAAATCCTAAAGAACCTTTAGTTGAATTAGAACCAGAGGTTAAAAAAGTAGTAATAAAAAAAGAAGAACAAGATGCCATTCAAGTCGGAGAAACAAAGGAGGTATCTGTGGAAGAACCATCCGGAGATAGCACAGAGGTGGGAAAACCTGTACAAGAGTCCAACGAGACTACTGAAGGGTTTTCTCCGATCCAAGAAGTAACAGAAGCTGAAGTTAAACAAGTTGAAGCAGAAGTTAAAGAAGCTATAAGAGATGAAAAAGTATTAGGCAAACCATTGCCAGAGAATATTGAAAAGCTAGTTTCTTTTATGGAAGAAACAGGTGGCACAATAGAAGATTATACTCGTTTAAATGCTGATTACAGTAATGTAGACGACAAAACCCTAATTAAAGAGTATTACAAAAAAAATAAACCCTATTTAGATTCTGAAGATCTTGATCTTTTATTAGAAGATTTTGACTACGATGAAGACATCGATGAAGAAAGGGATATACGCAAAAAGAAACTTGCGTTTAAAGAAGAAGTTGCGAAAGCCAAGAGCTTTTTAGAGGAAACTAAGAGTAAGTATTACGACGAGATCAAGTTGAGACCGGGCGTTACTCAGGAACAACAAAAAGCTATGGATTTTTTCAATAGATACAATAAGGAGCAAGAACAAGCTGAGCAACAGCATCAAATGTTTAAAGATAGTACAAAAAAGCTTTTTAGCGATGATTTCAAAGGTTTTGATATCAGTGTTGGTGAAAAGAAATATAAGTATAATATTCAAAATGTTGATAAAGTTGCAGAGAGCCAGTCTAATATAACAAACCTCGTTGGGAAGTTCCTAGACGAAAATGGTAATGTTCAAGACGTTAATGGTTATCACAAGGCTATTTATGCTGCTGAAAACGTAGATAAGATTGCCGCTCATTTTTATGAGCAAGGAAAAGCTGATGCTGTAAAAGACGTTGTAAACAAATCAAAAAACCTAAGTGACACTAAAGCTAGGACTACTCAAGGAGATGTGTTTATTGATGGATTTAAAGTTAGAGCAATTTCAGGTGCTGATTCTACAAAACTTAAAATAAAAACTAGAAAATTTAACTAATAAAAACTTAAAATTATGAGTTTAACTCCTCAATTTGGTAGTTTAATACCTTCTCAAGTACAAGAAGTATTAAATAGTAACTACCTACAATTTAACACTGGCGCTGCTGCAACTGGTGGCGATACATTCGCTCAGCAGTATTTACCAGAAATTTATGAACAAGAAGTAGAGCGTTATGGAAACAGAACGTTATCTGGATTCTTAAGAATGGTTGGCGCTGAAATGCCAATGACATCTGATCAAGTAATTTGGTCTGAGCAAAACAGACTACATATTAGCTATACTGGTTTTGGTATCGCTGCTAATGTTGGTGCTGCTCCTAACCAAACAAACGTTATTACTTTAGCTCCTAACGTAACAAAAGTAGTATCAGTAAACGACACTATTGTATTTTTAAATCCATCTAATGGGCAAGAAGTAAAAGCTATTGTAACAATTCAAGGTGCTGGACAAACTTTTACAGTTGCTCCTTTTAGTGGCACTGGACTTGAAGGTGTTGGCTCTTTTTCTGGAGTAGCTGGTGCTTTAGCTGTAGGCGCTAATCCAGGCATTAAAATGTTTGTATATGGTTCTGCTTACACAAAAGGAACTACTATTGGAACTGGTGCTGGTAACTCTGCTGAAAGAGTAAGTGTTGAGCCTTCTTTTACTCAATTTTCTAATTCACCGATCATTATTAGAGATCAGTACGTAGTATCTGGATCTGATATGGCACAAATCGGATGGGTTGAAGTTGCAACTGAAGATGGTGCTTCTGGATATTTATGGTACTTAAAAGCTGAGTCTGAAACAAGACTACGCTTTGAAGATTACTTAGAAATGTCAATGGTAGAAAGTGAGTATAACCAAAAAACAGCTGGTAATTACGCCAGTGGTATTTTACCAGGTTCTGAAGGTTTATTTGCTGCTATTCAATCTCGTGGTAATGTAGAAGTAGGATTTACGGCTGCTAATGGACTAGATGAATTTGACGCTATATTGAAAAATTTAGACACTCAAGGCGCTATTGAAGAAAACATGCTTTTCTTAAACCGCCAAACTGCTTTAGATTTTGATGATATGTTAGCTGCAATTTCTGGTGGTGCTGCAGGTGGTACTGCTTTTGGATTATTTGAAAACTCAGAAGAAATGGCATTAAACCTAGGATTTAGCGGTTTCAGAAGAGGATCTTATGATTTTTACAAAACTGATTGGAAATATTTGAATGATGCTTCTACTCGTGGAGGTGTTGACGGAATTAGCTCTATTGAAGGTGTATTAATACCTGCTGGAACTTCTACTGTTTACGATCAAGTATTAGGAACTAACATCCGTAGACCTTTCTTACATGTACGATACAGAGCTTCACAAAGTGATGATCGTCGTATGAAGTCTTGGTTGACTGGTTCTGCTGGTGGTGCATTTACATCTACATTGGATGCTATGGAAGTAAACTTCCTATCTGAAAGATGTTTAGTGACTCAAGCTGCTAACAACTTTGTATTATTCAAAGGAATCTAATAATGATTCAAACTTAATAATATCCCCGTCTCCGGGCGGGGTATTATTTTATTAACTATTTAATTTTATTATATTATGGCTAAAAAAGCTACAGCAGTAGAAACTGTTGAGGTTGCACCTCAAGAGGTTGCGGTAAAATCCGCTCCTAAACCCACAAAACCAACGTGGGAAATTAAAGATAGAGTTTATTATTTAAAAGGAAATAAATCTCCTTTAACTCTAACTATTCCAGGTAAGCACACTAGAAAGCATGCTTTACTTTATTTTGATCCTGCATCAGGTAAACAAAGAGAAATTAGATATGCTACAAATCAAGATTCACCTCTTGTAGATGAACAAAAAGGTGAATGCACAATGGGTCATATTAGATTTTTTGATGGAACTTTAAAAGTTCCAAAAGAAAAACAAAATCTACAAAAACTATTATCTTTATATCACCCTTTAAAAGGTAAATTGTATGAAGAATTTAGCGCTGTTGAAGAAGCTGTTGATCAATTAGATGTTTTAGATCTTCAAATAGATGCTTTAAATGCCGCTAGAAACATGGAAGTAGATCAATCTGAAGCAATACTTAGAGTAGAAATAGGTTCAAAAGTTAACTCTATGAGTTCTAAAGAAATTAAAAGAGATTTACTTTTATTTGCTAGAACAAATCCACAATTATTTATTAGCTTAGCTAATGATGACAATGTTCAATTAAGAAACACAGCTATTAGAGCTGAAGAAGCTGGTATAATTAAATTATCAGGCGATCAAAGAACATTTACTTGGGGATCAAACGGTAGAAAATTAATGAATGTACCTTTTGATGAAAACCCTTACTCAGCATTTGCTGCTTTCTTAAAAACAGACGAAGGTGTTGAGATCTATAAATCTATAGATAAAAAACTATAAAAACAAGTGATACTAATATAGGCGGTTTCGGCCGCCTTTATAGTATAAATAAAAAATTAATATGGCAGTAAGCGTAAATACAGTATACACAACAGTCTTGTATATATTAAACAAAGAACAAAGAGGTTATGTAACACCTGCTGAATTTAATAGTATTGCTGATTTAGTACAGAAAGAAATATTTGAATCTTACTTTCCTGACGGTAATCAAATTAATCGTCAAAACCAAAATAATACTAACAATGATACTGAGTTTTTTAATATGTATAAAGATGTAGCATATAAGCTATATCCTTTTGAAAAAGAAATTACATTTACATACAACGCAGCTACTGGTGATTTTTATAATAATACTTCTGATGAAATATACAAAATAGGTGAAGTAATAACTACTTATGCTGGTCAACCTCAATATAACTCTATAACTCAATTAGTTAGTAAAAAAGACTTTGATAAAATAATAAGGTCTAAATTAACAGCTCCTACCAAACAATATCCTTTGTTTTACACTTCAAGCGCTTCAATAACAACAACAGGTCAATTGGTTTTAAAAATATCTCCAGTTCCTTCTAACACAAATGACTTTGTTATTGTCAATTGCTTAATAAATCCTACATCACCAAATTGGAGTTATACTCTTGGTGGCGTTGGTCAGTATGTTTTTTCTTTACCAGGAAATCCAGGTTCAGCTTCTGTTGATTTTCAGCTAGATATATCAGAGCAAAATAATTTAATTATAAATATATTAAAGTATTTTGGAGTTGTTATAAATGATCCTACTATTATAGATGTAGCAGCTCAAGAGGCTCAAGCAACTGAAGTAAATTTAAAATCTTAAATAAATGAGTTTAGTAACAGAAACAAATCAACAGTATTACCAAGGTGCACAACCTTTTTTAATACCCGCTACTGGAATTAATCAGGAGTTTACTACAACTTTTGATACAGATTTAGTCTTTGGTAATTTTGACCCAAACAATGTAGACTATGCTTTAAATAATTTTAAGATCTATACAAGTGCTACTGGCTTACCAGGTAGTTTTACAGAATACACAAGCTCTTACACAGTAACAAACAATGTTATAAAAGTAGATGGATCTTTAACAATAAACCATTATTTAGTCGTTCAGTTGAAAACATTAGATGGTGGTAAATATGGTGACTCTGCCGCTGGAACTGGTTTTGATGCTTTTGGCAATACTGTAGAAGAAAACTATGGGGATTATGAATATATAACTTTAAACGATGCTATAGACAACTTTATGGTTGGTTATGTAGGTGACGGTAAAATATTACAAAACGCTAAAAAATCTGATGTATTATTCTTCGCTAAAAGATCTTTGCAAGAATTTAGTTATGATACATTGAAAAGTATACACTCTCAAGAATTAACAGTGCCCGCGTCATTAAGTGTTATTCTTCCTCAAGACTACGTTAATTATGTTAGAGTTTCTAGAATAGACGAGCTTGGAATTAAAAGAATAATATACCCTGTAAATAACCTTACGATAAATCCATACAATAATCTAATACAAGACTCTAGCGGTGTTCCAACTCAAGATAATTTTGGCGAAAACTTAGAAGGAACTTCAATAACAGAAGATCGTTGGAAAAATGCTAATTTAAATTTATTAAACTTTAACCTATTAAACAACTTTGATGATTTTGCTTATTGGTGGAATTTATATGGTTTTGATGGTAATTTTAATACAGGTAAGTTATATGGTTTAGATCCACAAACTTCTCAAATAAACGGTTGGTTTAGCATGAACCATAGAGAAGGTAAAATGTCTTTTTCAAATGAATTAGCAAATAAGCTAATTGTATTAGAATACATATCTGATGGCTTAGCTCATGATGGTGACAGTAAAGTTCCAAAGCTGGCAGAAGACGCTCTATACGCGTCTATACTATATAATATAGTGTCTGTAAGAGCTGGTCAAAACCCAAACGATATAATGAGATTAAAAAGAGACAGAAGCGCTAAGCTTAGAAATGCTAAAATAAGATTATCTAATATAAAGCTTGATGAAATAGCACAAGTTATGCGAGGTAAATCTAAATGGATAAAACACTAAAATTAAATGGCAGAAGTTAAAAACTCTTTTTTATCGTCTAAAATGAATAAAGATTTAGATGATAGATTAATTCCCAATGGTGAATATAGAAATGCTGTGAATGTTTCTATTAATAAATCAACAGGAGAAAATGTAGGTACAGCGCAAACTGTTTTAGGTAATGAACAAACTATAAATTTTAATACCTCATTAAACTCAACTGGCTTAGAAGTTATTGGTGTTTTTCCTGACGAATCTTCTAATACAATATATGCTTTATTAACAAACAACGTAATAAAACCATATGTTCCTACAGGTGCAGTAGGTGATAACACTGCATATCCTAGTAATCAGAGCTCTGTTACTGGCGGTCCTATAGAAATAACAACGCCTGGCGCTACGTATACAGATGAAATAGATGGAACAACAACAACTATAGTAGGTAGTGGATCTGGGCTAACAGTATCAGTAACAGTTGATGGATCTGGAGGTATAACAGAAGCGAGAATTCAAACATTCGGCTCAGGTTACGCGGTTAATGACGTTGTTCAAGTAAATGGAGGTAATTCTACCGCTAGATTAACTATTAAATCTATTTTACCAAATGATCATTTTGTAGTTGCTTATAATATAACAACTACAAATATTACAACTATTTGTCAAGGTTCTTTTTTAAATTTTTCAACATTATCTCCTGTAAATGGTATTAATTTGCTGGAAGATTTGTTATTTTTTACAGATAATAGAAATCAACCTAGAAAAGTAAATATAACAAGATCAAATCCATATTATACAACAGAAGATCAAATATCTGTTGCTAAATATTATCCATATGAAACAATAGAATTATATCAACCGAGTAATATAGCTGGTGCTGTTGTTCACACTGGAACTACTAACGCTGTTGTTAATAGCAACGTTATATCTTTTGCAACGGGACCTACGCCTTCATCGCCTACGCCAAATATTTCTTTAGGCGTTACAGGAGTAGCCGCGACTCTATTAGCGTCCGGACAAGGATATGCACTAGCTTCAGCAGTTACTACTGAGGGCGGATCTGGGTCAGGCTTATCAATTAACATATTGTCACTTTCTTCTGGTAATGGTATAGCGACTTTTAGCATAGCTAGCGAAGGCTCTGGATATTCAACAGGAGACGTTCTAACCGTTGTTCAAAGCTCTAGTAGTAATACGGCTGAGTTAACAATAAGTGTTGTAAAAGAAAATACTTTCATAACTGATGTAACAAACTGGCCAACTTCAATAACTGTTAATCAAACTCAAGATCTTCCAGCTGGAACAGCTATCAAGCTTTCAGAGCCTGAAACAACAATGAAGGATGCTATAAGTACTTATCTTCCTGTAGAAGCAAACGCTGGTGGTTCTGGCAAAATGTCGATTCAAAATGGTACTAGGTTTTATGTTAAAAAAGATTCTTATACTGGTAACAGTAATATTATTAATACTAACATATTTATTAAGAATTCTAGTGGAACTTATATAAATTCAAACATAACTGTTGTATCAAAGTTATCAGTAAGTAATCCATCTGATTCTTGGGAAATAATAGCTAGCAGCGCCTTAGATGCTCTAACCTCACCAGTTCGTACACTATATTTACAAGATGCTGAAGTAAAATTTGCAATACCAAATCCTTATTTTGATCAAGTATTTAAGGACAATGCAAATGTTGATTTTCTTTCTGATAAATTTGTAAGATTTTCTTATAGATATAGGTTTGACGATGGTGAATATTCTTTAATGGCTCCATTTACTCAACCTTGTTTTATACCAGAGCAAGATGGTTATTTTACTAGTGCTGAAATTGGTGAAGGTAACGTTTCTGATCAAGAAAAAGCATATAGAAGTACAGAGGTTAGTTTTATGGAAAACAAGGTTAATAAAATACTTTTAAATGTTCCTTTACCATCTAGTGCAAATTCTTTAGGTACTAATTTTAAAGTAACTGAAATAGATATACTATATAAAGAGTCAGATCAAACATCTATAAAAGTAGTTGACTCTATACCTCTTTTAAATAATGTTCAAGGTACTAGTGAATATTATCAATATGAATATGGTTCTAAACCTCCATTTAAAACACTACCGCAGAGTGATACTGTAAGAGTTTTTGATAAAATACCAGTTAAGGCTGCTGCTCAAGAGGTCTCAAGTAATAGAATTATATATGGTAATTTTCAAGATAAACATACTCCACCTTCTTTTTTAAATTATACGCTTGCTTCAGGTGCTAAAGGTGTAATTGGAGCAGTTACATCTCCAAAGTTTACAATATCAGAAAACAAAATAACTAATTACACAAGCATAGTAGAATATCCTAACGCTAATTTAAAAGAAAATAGAACGTATGAAGTAGGTGTAGTACTAGCTGATAGATTTGGAAGACAGTCTACTGTTATTTTTTCTAAAACAAAATTATCTTTACTCTCTAGTTTTATTGCTTCTTCTCGTTATTCTTCTTATAGAAGTTTAGAAGACAATTCGATTAGTTCTACAAACCCCACTGGAGGTATATTAAATTTTGATGGTGATTCTTTAAAAATACAATTTATAGACATTATAAATAGTTTTAAGAATGAAGCAACTGGAGCTCCTGGTTTATATAACGGTGATTCTAATTCTCAAGATTACAATCCACTAGGTTGGTATTCTTTTAAAATAGTTGTAAAACAAACAGAGCAAGAATACTACAATGTTTACATTCCAACTGCGATGGCGGCTTATCCTTTAGATAGAACTAAAGAAATAAACACGACATCTCACGTAGTTTTATATAATGATAATATAAATAAAGTACCTAGAGACTTAACAGAAGTAGGACCTACGCAAAGAGAATTTCCTAGTAGTGTTAGAATGTTTGGTAGAGTTAATAATGCTCTTAGTTTTGGGGCTAGAGCGGGTCAATTTTATCCAGGTAGAGCAGCTAGTTTGTCTACAACAATAGCTACTATAAAAGATTTATTTGATTTTCAAGAATTTCCTGATCTTTCTACAGTTTCAGGTGATCCATATATTTTTTATAACTATGATTATACCGGTGGTGCTGGTGGTAGTGGAACCACATTTACCACGTCTGACGGTAGTTCTTTAATAGCTAGAATAGAAAGTTCAAATGATACTAAGTTTGGGCTCCAAATTCAAAGTCAAGGTTATTATACAAACGCACCTAGTTTAAATGTTTTTGAAACAGCACCAATAGTATCTTTATTAGATATATATTATGAAACATCGACCGCTGGAAGAATAGATTTATTAAATAAAGCTATAGCTGAAGGACCGGCTGCTAATATATTTTTTGGGCTAAGCACTTTTGGATTTTTTGCTACTGAAGCATTTGAAGGTTTAAATTCTAGTAGTGATCAACAAAGAATTTGCACAACTCCTTTTCAGCCTCTTAATTTTAATGGGGCTCCTTTAGGGGTAGCTGCTGAAAATACATGCGAAATTATATCTGTAACTAATCAAATTGGAAATACTTTTAATGAAGATGGAATTCCGTATTTTGTAGCTCCTAGTGAAGGTCTTGGGACTGACGGTATTTTCGGTATTGAACCTCTTTTAGATGCTTCAGGTAATGCCACTGGTCAGTTTAGAATAGTTCTTACTAAATCACCTGGGCCACAAGCTCCTGGTCTTGTTGTAACAGGTGGATCTGTTCTTGATGAGCCGCGTTCTTATGTTTATACTTTTAATTTAAGATTTACAAACCCAGCAGCCGCTGAAGATTTTAACATCGAACGAACATTTGAATTAGGAAATGTTAATCCTCCAAGTCATTGTAATGGTGAAACTTATCAACCACAGCCTGGTTCAATTAATGTTATAGACAGAGCAGGTAATGACGCTTATGATTGTAATTGTAACTCGTCTGGAAGTAATCCTGTAGCAATAACTAATAATATTTTTGATTTAGCCGAAGGAGATTTTGGAAGATTATTTGGTGTTACTTGTCAAAATGGATCTAAAACGCAATCTTTAAACAAAGAAGGCATGGTTTTTTCTTTTGAATTTTTAAGGGAAACTATTAACAATCTAGATTATTTTTATCAAGGAAATCAAATAGATCCGTTTTTCACAATAAGCAATGATAATATTCCAACATCTGGAGCTCTAGCTAATCAACAAGCTATTATAAGTGTTCCGCAGCAAAATAATTTAACTCTCAACAGGAAGTATGTACTTGCTATAAGAGCCTGTGACGCTGGTAATCCAAATTTATGCAGCATTTGTGAGATAACATTTAATTTTTCAGAAAGTCCTTCTATTGCATATGACGGTGGAGCTTTTTCAGAAATTCTTCCGTTCCCATTTGAAGCTAGATCTGACTATTTTTTATATGATGTTTGTCAGAATAGATGGTGGAAATCATTAGTACCTCAAGTTCCAATACCAGACAACCCAAGCGAATTTCTCACATCATCACCACTATTTTGTCCTGTTAGAGTTGAAACTAGATACGCTCCAGTTGAAATGAAAATTGCATACAGTATATATAATGGGGGTAATAATCGTTATCCAGCTGAAATTAATGGCGACCTTGGCATGCATGCTATTTTTAACAATCAAGGATATCCTGGAACTCCTTTATTTGCTACTGCTAGTGCTTCTGGTGTTTATGCTGAGCCACCTGAAAGTGTCCCAATTAATGGAGCAGATGGTATTAAAAAAGTATTAACAAATGGTGTTCAAATACCTGCAGGAGGCTCAGTTGACGGATTTAGCACCACCACACTTAAACTTCCAATACAACCAAATCAAATAGGTTGGGGTAATTCAGCTAGCAATGAAAATGTTGGAATAGTAGTAAGTCCGAATGCTACAGCATCAATCGAAGGATGTAACACTAATGCAAAACCAGTTGTTCAAATACAATTAGTAGCAACAAGACCAACGTAAAAATAAATTAAAAAAAGTAATAATAAAAATGGCAGCTATTTTAGAAATAAAATATTTTAATTCTTTTATATTAAAGAATCACGAACATCCTATTTCATCGGTGAGAGATAATCAAAGAGAAGCGTGGAATGGATCTCATGGTATACCAGAACAAATAGGTGGTTTTCCATTAGAGCTTAATATTACTTACGCTAATAGTTGGTATTTAGAAGAGGCAAGAATAAGAGGTGGTTATAACAACACGTCTACTGACTACGGCGTTAGAGCATATTTAGTAGAACAAGAGCCTAACTCTAGTATTAAACTTAATTCTTTAATATATTCAGGTATTTACAACTCAAGAACAGGTGTAAATAATACAAACGTGTTTAGTGTTGCTGATGAAATAACTAAAAGTTTAGATCCAGCAAATGGTTCAATACAAAAACTTTACGCAGAAGATACTAATTTAATTATATTTCAAGAATTTAAAGTAAATAAAGCTTTAATAGATAAAGATGCTATATATAGCGCAGAAGGTGGTGGTCTACCTGTTAGTTCTTTTAAAGTAGTAATAGGCCAAACTGTCCCTATTCCAGGTAATTATGGTATTGGAAAAAATCCAGAAAGTTTTGCCGTGTATGGATATAATAAATATTTTGTAGATCCAAATCAAAATGCTGTAATGAGATTAGGACCTCAAGGCTTAGAAGAAATATCTAGAGCAGGTATGAACGGGTTTTTTAGAAACCAAATAATTAATGTAAATAGTACAACTAGTGGTATAGGTAAATTAATAGGCGCTTGGGATATTTACAATAAAGAATATGTTTTATCTCTTCAGCCTTCAAATCCGTCTTTAGAATTAGCTGAGCCCACTGTTTCTTACGACGAAAGAGCTCAAGGTTGGATAAGCTTTTATAGCTATAAACCTAGACAATCTTTTAGCATAAGAAATCAACATTACACAACAAAAAACGGCGTGTTGTTTTTACACAATGCTCAAAATGATATTTATAATACTTTTTACGGGGTGTCAACGCCTTCTTCTATAGAATTTACATTTAATCCTCAGGTTAGTAATTCTAAGGTTTTTAATACTGTTAATTACGAAGGATCTAATGGTTGGCAAGTTAATTCTTTTGTTTCTGATGAAATTGGACCAGGAAACTTTAGCTCTATAGGAGGTTTTACTAAAGATACTACTGCGCAAGTTTTAAGCTATACACAAGGAGCTTATGATTCTTCAGTTCCTCCATTAACAGGAGCCGCAGCTTTGACATCAACAGCTATTCAACCTGTTTTTAGAGCTGGTTTTTATAGAAAAGAAAACAAGTATTGTGCTACTTTAGTAAATAATAGTTTAATAGCAGAAAACGAGATTATTTTTGGTGATCAAATTTCTGGTATAAAAGGATTTTTTGCAAATGTAAAAATATCAACAGATACAGTAACAGACCCTAATGGTTTTAAAGAACTGTTTGCAGTATCATCTAACTACACTTTTTCAAGTGGATATTAATAATAAAAAATAATAATTATGCCAGCATCGTTAATAATAGGTGGCGCTTTTAAGCTAGGTAGTGCTATATTTGGCTCAAGAGCAAGAAGAAAAAGGGCTAGAAGATTAGCCAGACAATTAAGAGCAGAAAGTGCAAAATTAAGTCAGCTAGAAAGCACTAGACAGCAGATTGTAAATCCATATGAAAATGTTCAAGATGCTTCTGCTTTAGCAACATCTTTAGAATCTAAAGTTTCTAATCCTTTTGCTAATTTAAGCGTAGCTACAAAAGCCGCTGAAATACAAATGGAACAATCTGATATTGCTTTAGCAAACACGTTAGACACATTGAGAGCTACAGGCGCGAGCGCTGGTGGCGCAACTGCATTAGCTCAAGCGGCTTTACAAAGCAAGCAAGGCGTAGCAGCTAGTATTGAAACTCAAGAAGCTCAAAACGAAAAAATGAGAGCTCAAGGACAGCAAGCAATGGAACAACAACAATTAGCTGATGCTCAAAGAATACAAGGAATTCAAGTAGCTGAACAAGGTAGAGTTCAACAGTTAGAAGGTTTTGGTAGAAACATACAAATGCAAATGACAGAAGCTAGACAGCAAGATGGTATAAACTATCAAAGAGATAAGATAGCGGCGCTAACAGGGGCTAAAAATAAAGCTCAAAACTCTTCAACAAACGCCGTCACAGGCATGCTGTCTCAGTTTGGTAGCGGCTTAATGGGCTTTTAAATATTTAAAATAAATGGAAAACAAAAATATAGCAAATAATTTATTTTTACTTCAAAGAAACGAAAGCAATGCGTTAGGTTATAATAAAAACTTTCTAGCACATGGTTATGATGTTGATTTTGATATACTTGGTAAAGCTTACGAAAACACAGGAAGATCTTATGCTAAATTAACTATAGCCATAGAAAACAATAATTGCACTTCATTAAACTGTGAGTATGAGAGAAAACAATTGAAAATACTAAAAGAAGCTCCAGCTTTATCTATAGAGTTTATGTCTGAGCTTTTTTCACAATTAGAAATAACTGAAAGCAGTAACTTTGATCCTAACAATAATTTTAAATATACTGTTGCTAATTCAATAATCACAGAAAAACCTGGTTTTGCTAAAAATTATGGTTACGATGTTAAATTAAATTTAATAGATGATGGCTCGCAAGAGATGGTATTCACAGGTCCTTTGCTAAAAGAACCTCTTGTTATTAACAGCGTAGCGTTACAATCTTTACAACAAACTGGTACTAGTATTGTAGCAGACACTCCTGATATAAATAAATTAATGCTAGCTATAATGCCTCAGGTAGGGTTGTTTGAACCTGAAATGGTTGTAGATGGTGAATTGTCCCCAAACGCTGAAATATCTGAAGAATTTATTCTTAAAAACATAGACGGTACTTTTGACTACAAAATAATAGATATAGGAAACGGTTTAGGTAGAAACGTTTTGCAGTTTGACATGGATAAAATAGAAAGAAAGGCTATGCCTTTTTTAAACGCAGAAGTTGCAGGTATACTTGCGTCAGAGCAAAACGCTGTAGCACTTTGGAATGTTTATTTAGCACAAGGCACAAGTGTAGAAGAAGATGATCAAATGGTACAAAATGCTAATGCAGCTAGTAAAAGCTGGAGTTACGAAAAAGATTTACCACTAGAGCAAAATAAAAAGAAAAAATTTGAAAAAAGTTTTATAGATTATTTTATGAATAACTATGTAAAACAATTTATTACGAATAGACTACCTACAGTAACAGAAGACGCTGCTGTATTTGATTTAGCAGAAGCTAAGAAAGCTAAAGCACAAAAGTTTTTACAAGATAACAAATTAACTTAAATTAAATGACATTAGAAGAAAAAACTATAGAACTTCAGTCTCAGTTTCCTCCTTTGAAAGTTGAGCAAATTATAGAAATTCTTAAAAACTTTAAACCTACAGAAGAAACCGTAGAAGATGTTGAAGAAACTACTACTGAAGAAACTAAAGAAGAGGTAAAGGAACCTGCTGTTGCGGAGACGGATACGACTGTAACAGCGGAGAAAAACGAAGTATCCGATCCTTCAGGTTCTGGAGATGGCGAATCACAATTAGATCCTTATGCTTTAAGAAATCTTGATATAATAAATCAAAGAGCAGAAAGAGCTATTGCTATGGACGCCGCGGTAGATGTAAGAAAGTCAAGAAGATCTTTAGAAGAGGCCTCTGGTTTTGTCGCTGACTTTAAATCTTCGGCTAATGTTATTGAAGAAGTTGGCGTATTTAAAGACAAAGACGGTGATATTATTGATACAAGTAACGTACCAATACCAAAGTCATTTACTCAAGAAAGAAAAGATTTGTATGATGCTAAAAACCAAAAATATGATGATACAATAGTTCGGGAGGAGCCTGAAATTGAAATAACTGAAGAACAAAGACTAGATGAAGCAGAGCAAGAGTATATTAAGGCTAACGGCACTGATGTTGTAAAACTACTTCCAGCTGGTGTTAAAAAATATCAAATATTTGGGCCTGATTACGATTATGACCAAAATAGAAGTGCTCGTAATATTAAATTTAAAGATTTTGCAAAATTAGAAACTGTTAAAAATCAAGCTTTAAGTGTGCTAGATCAAATAAACGACCCTAGTTTTGCTGAATTTACTCCTAAAGAAATAACAGATCAAGCTGCTTTAAATCATTTTGGCAAACTAGATGATATAAGAATACAAGACACAGAAACATATGGTTTTGGTGTTGATAAAGAATCTTACACAAATCCAAGATATGAGAATAAAAAAGAATATGAAGATTATTTATTAAAAACACTTGGTGAGGAAAAGTTTGAACAATACAAGCTTTACAACCCTACATATTCTAACATATACAGCGAAGATTTTGAAGGAGGTGATTTTGGCGTAACGCCAGAGCAGCAAGAACAAGCTACAAACGAACTTATTGCTAAAAAAGTTCAAAGAACAATGTATAGCGCTTACGATGACGCTAATATGTCTGGCTCAACGCTTGGAAGTAACAGAGCCTTGGGTATTATATCTAAAATATATGATGAAAATATTGGTGAAGCGCAGAAAGAAGTTAAAGCTCTAGACATATTTGAAGATGATTTAGAAAAAACAGGAACAAATTTAAGTAAAAGAAGTAAGGAAATAGAAGATAAAGTAGCTCCTATTGTAAAAAACATACAAAATCTTGCTAATAAATCAAAAGAATTAAAAGCCAAAATAAAAGAATACAGAGATTCTAATTTTTTCTCTAGTTTAGATCCTGGGTATATTAAAACTGTTGAAGAATATAATGAATCTATAACTAATTATCAACAAGCCTATAGCGAATATAAGTCTAGTGAAATTGGTCAACTTGCTAACACTTTGAATCAAGATGTTAAAATTTATAAGTATAGACTAAGTGAGTTTGAAAAAAGAGCTGAGGCTTCTTCTAAAGATCCTGCTAGAGTAATAGAACATTCTTTAGGTTTAGATTATAGTAATTGGGCTAAAGTTACAAATTCTTTATACAACACCTTCATTAAAGACACTAGAAACTTTGCTAATTTAACCGCTCAAGGGTTTTTAAAAATGGTAAACTTTTTAGCATTGTCAGCAGAAGGCGAAGCAATAATAAACACTACTGTATACAATTTAGAGCAGAACATGTATAATTACAACTCAGAACTTGCCAGAGAAACACAAGCCAACATAGCGCCTTCACTTTCATTAGATGATATAGGCAAAGACGGTATAGGTTTCTTTGATTATTCTATGCAAGCTCTTTCTGATCAAACAGGTACTATAGCGCTAGGGGCTTCTTATTTACTTACTGGAGGAACAACATCTTTATTAACAGGTGGTTTAAAGGCTGGTTCTAGTTTTGCTACAAGAAGAGCTTTTAGAATGATGCAAAAAAGAGTTGCATTAGCACAGCAAAGGATAGTTTCTAATACGTTTTTTGCAGTAGAAACCGGTGGCGCTATTAGTGAAGCTAACAGAGAAAAATATGATGCTGTAAAATCTCTTGATTTTTATAATGAAGCTATATCTTCTGGTCAGTATACAGCCGAAGAGCTAGAAGATATGGGATTAGATATAGATGACATTAGAAGAAAAGCTAATTATAGCTGGAATTCAATGGCATTTAATGCTTATGGCGCTGGCGCGATAGCTAGATATGCTGAAAAATTAGGTACAATAAGAATGCCATCTATATTGCGAAACGCCTCTAAAAGTCGTGGTATGGAAAATATTATAAAAACAAAAATATACAAACACGATTTTGGTTTAAAAGCTTTATATACAGGTAAAAGAGCTCTTCAAGGCTTAAGACCTTTAGCTACAAAAGCTATCCCAGGTGAATTATTAGAAGAAGGTTTAACAGAGATAGGACATAAAGCTTTAAGATATTATGCGTTAGATGAAAACGGAAGTTGGCTTGAGGGAATAAATAAAGATTTTCTAGCTAAAACTAGTTTAAGTTCTATAGCAATGATGGCTCCTGGTTCAATGCAAAACGTGTTTACCACTCTTAAAAGTGATTTTAGATCAATAGACGATTTATCTGCAAACATTAAGCTTAGAGACAGACTAAACCAAATTACTCTCTTAATGCCAAGTTTAGAAGGCGCTAGACTTGTTGAAGCTAAAAAAGAAAAAAGAGATATATTAAGAACTTTTGCCTTGAACGAGGTTAGTACTATTCAAAAATTAAATCATTTAACTGCTGATCAAATATTTGAAATAGCAGAAGCTAGTAGAATACAAAGAGATCTCGCGAAACAAGCCAGACTAATAGGTCAAGACGGGAGCACTGATGCTGAAAGTAGAAATGAAATAGCTAAAATAAACGAAGAATATTCTAATTTACAAAAAGTAAAAGATAACCTATTAAACACTAAGAAGCGTCAAATGGCTCTTGCTGCTAAAAATATGCGTGAGCAAATGGGTGCTCCAAGCGCTATAGACTTAGAGTATAATCTAGGCTTATATGATATGGCTGTAGATAGTGCGGGCGTTTTAATGAATAAAGATGGTAATTTTATTCAAATCCCAGCAAAAGAAGACGGTGGAATTCCATCTCCTGCAGAAGTTATAAACATATTAAAAGAAAATGGCTATAGTGACGCTAGGGCTGAGGCTTTGGCTTCACAGTTAGTAGGAGATGCTCCTTCTAATGCTTTGTACGACGGTAATAATATTATTGTAAATGATTATGCTATAAAATACAGAATATATACTTCTTTAAATAAAAGTGATGCTGAATACGCCGCTATAGCACCTATTGAAGAAATATTTCATGCCAACATAAAAGCTAAAAACTTACAAAATGCTGATGGAGAACTAAGCGATTTAGCTACTACAGCTATTGAAGACACTATTAAAATATTAAAACAAAATAAAGACACCGGGGTTATATCAGAGCAAGACTACAATGATTTACTAAAGCGTTTTGAGTTGTATAGAGATGGTAAAGGTAAGGTTGTTTTAAATTCGGGCCAAAGAGGCGCGGCAGGCGTAGATATAGAGGAAGTAATGGCTCAAATGAATAACGCCAATATACTAGGTAAAATAAATGCCAACGATTTAAAAGGCGCTCCTTCTATTAGAACTTTTTTAAACGGTGTTGTCTCTAATATAATGGGTGATTCTGCGTGGCTTATGGATCTTAAAGATTCTAACGACGTGTTAAACTTTTTAGATACTTTCAAGAAAAGATACGAGGCTAGAAACATATTAGTAGATTCAGACGAAGAGCAAAAAGACACTACGCCCGTTATAGACCTACAAACAGAAACACAAGTTGATGAAAACTTACGTGTTGCAGCTAGTAGAGGACAACAAATAAATCCAGCAGAAGAAGCAGCTGGTTATCAAGTAGCTCCATTAGCAGCGTTTCTTGCCGCTGATGTAAAATCTGGTGAAAAAACTAATGAGCAACTAATTGTAGATGCTGCTCCAAAGAATCAGGCAACGCCAGAGGTCAGAATAGCATCACAGGACGCATTAGTAGAGGCTAATTGGCCTGTTATAAGCAAAGCGTTAAAGATTGATCCTAGTGGAGAAATTCCACAGCCTTTTATAAAACTAGCTGTTCAAGAAATGTTTAGAGATACGTTTCCAGGTAGAGGTGTTAAAGCTAAGTTTTTTGATAAGTTTAATCCTAAGTTAAAAAACAAGGTTACTACGTTTCTTGAGTCTCAGTTAAAAGACAGAACTGGAGATATATTAGAAAGAGCTAAAGCTATACAAGCGGGCAAACAAGATCTAGGAATTGAAAAAGCTGGTGGTGTTATAGATACAACAGTAACTGAAACTGTAAAAGAAACCGCTGTAAAAAGACCGCCAAGTGAAACTGGTGTTTACACGCCTGTAGTCGCTGAAAACTTAGACATCGATGTGCTTACTGAAAAAGTAGATCAAAATGGAGATAGAATACCTAAAACAAGTGAGCAGATAAAAACAGAAGTTGACGCTGTTGTAAACGAAGCGATAAAAGCTGACACAGAAGGCGTTACTGGTGTTACGAGATTTGGTCAAGTAAAAGTAGGTCCTAAGTTGGCTGCGGTATTAGGAAAAGCATTTAACCTTAATCCTAAAGTGTTTTTACAAAAAGGTTTTAACTTGTCTGGCAACTTTGAAAACTTAAGACAGTACTTGCTTAAAAACGCTCAAGAAGACTTTAGCAACCTACCAGAAGCATATGATCCTTCTATATCTGGAAAAAATAGAGTTTCAGGAGCTGCTTTTATACCTGAAAATGTTAAAAATGAATTTTATAAAAAAGTAGAAGGTACAAACAGATTTGAGCTAGATAAAAGCAAAACAGTTAAAGATTACATTAATCTATTAAAAGAATCAGACGGTAGATCTACTGGAGCTACAACAGTTAAAGGCCTAGCTGATTTACATTTTAGAAACAAAATAGCTGAAACATTAATAGAACCTTCAACTAGAAGAATTACAGGTATAAAGTTTAATAGAGGTAAAAAACTAATAAACCCGGTTGACGTTTTAAGAGAACTAGAGTCAGGCGCGAATGTTCAAAGCTACAATAAGACTCTAAGAATATTTGGCGCTAAACCTTTAAGTTCTAAAAATTTAGATGTAAATAGCTCCAAGTTCCCAAGCATAGTTACTGACTACTTGAATAAGAACAATATACCTATACCTGAAGGTTTAGAAGGTTTTTTAAATAAAAACTTTAAAGGTGTAGAAAATTTTAAAGATTTTGATGAAAAGTTTTCACAATTAAAAAAAGATTTTCCTGAATTAAATAAGAAAAAAGTAAAAGACGCTATAACTAAATCATTTTTTAATACTATAACAGCAAATAAAGATGTTTTAGAATATAGAGACTGGGTTAGAAATACTTTATTTCCTATATTTCCTAAGTCATTTTTCACATCAGGAGCTTTTGCAGGAGCTGGAGTATCTGGCCCTTCAAGAAACTTTTATTACTATGCTGTAGGAGATTTAGATCTTGATAACAATAAGTTTGCGCCTGAGGATGCAGATATAGCTGCGGCGGTAACTAGAGTTGGCTACACAACTGGATCTGGAATTAATAGGAAAATGACACAAAGTTGGTATAAAAATGAATTTTTAACCGGTAGAACAGCTAAACTAAATAAGCAAAAACTAAAAGGATTAGAAAAAATATTTTTAAAGTTTCAGAAATTAATGAACACTGGTACTGATGCTCAGAAAATAGCTAATATGAGAGGTATTGCTGCTTTACTGTCTAGTACTAGTCAAGGCATGGGAGGTATAGTTAGAGTTGCCGCGCCAATAACATTTGTAGGTACTAAATTAAACAATGGAATAGTAGAAGAACATACTATGCCGGCTAGTTTAGTTGCTAAGTATCTTTTTGAATCTGCTATAAAAGGAGATGTTAAAACAAACTTTAAAAACGTAGCTAGAAACTATCAGCAAGGATTATTAGGTAAGTTAGATGATAATAAATTAAAAGGCAACAATAACGGTATAAAGTTTAATTATACTCAAATGATGCCTCAGGATTGGCAATTTTCAGACAATGTTTGGAATAGATATTTTAATTTTAACGTAGCTAGCCAAAATGGAGGTATCAATGGAAACAACTATGTAATGGCTGATGGTAAAACCTTAGCTCAAGTTGCTCAAGTCACGCCGTCTGGTCTTCCTATAACAAACAAAAATAAACCTCAAATAAAAGCCGCTAATGTATTAAACGCTTCAATGAGTAATTTAGCCAATAACCAAACTAACGAAGAGCAAGTTAATACTTATAAAAAAGCAGACAAAGCTATTAGTCTAGGTCAACTTGGTATAAAAGCTTCTAGAGGTATAAGCATATTTGACTTTGACGATACTTTAGCTAGATCTAAAAGTATGGTTATTGTAACGATGCCATTTTTAAAAGGCGATAGTGACATGGCTAATGTTGTTGCTCGTAGACTTTTTAAAGATAAATTTAAAAACCTACCTAGCTTTAAACAAACATATTCTAGCTTAAATGCTGAGGATAAATTAAAAGTACTAAAGGAAATACCTGGTAAAAAAAGAAAAATAAACGCAACTGAGTTTGCTAAAGAATCAGCTAGTTTAGAAGCTCAAGGAGCAACATTTGATTTTTCAGAATTTGCAGAAGTTATCAAAGGAGAAAAAGGTCCTTTGTTTGATTTAGCCGTAAGAAGAAAAGGTAAGTTTGGAAACAAAGATATTTTTATACTTACAGCTAGACCAGATATTGCAGCGCCTGCTATATACGAGTTTTTAAAAGGAGTAGGATTAGAAATACCTTTAGAAAACATAACTGGCTTAGCAGATGGCAAGGCGGAAGCTAAAGCAAACTGGGTTATTGAAAAAGCGGCTGAAGGTTATAATGATTTTTATTTTGCTGATGATGCTATTAAAAATGTAAAAGCCGTTAAACAAGTCTTAGATCAAATAGATGTTAAATCAAAAGTACAACTAGCAAAAGCTAGTAAAGGCAAGGCTTTTAATACTATTATTAATGATATGATACAAGACTCTTCGGGTATTGAATCATATAAAACTTTTTCTGCTGCTAAAGCTAGAACAGTAGGTAGAGATAAAGGTAGATTTGATTGGCTTACAATGGCTTCATCAGCCGAAGACTTCAAAGGTTTATTATATAGACTATTAGGCAACGGTAAAAAAGGTGAAGCTCAATATGAGTTCTTAAAAACAAACCTTATTGATCCATACAATAGAGCTGAAGATTCTATAATACAAGCTAAAATATCTGCTGCTAATGATTTCATGGCTTTAAAAGAGCAGTTTCCAGGTTTACCTAAAACATTAGAAACTGAGACAGGTGTTGGTAAATTTACTTATCAACACGCACTTCGTACTTACATATGGACTCAGCAAGGAATGTCAATACCTGGTTTATCAAAAACAGATGTTAATAAACTTAATAAGTTTATAACTGATGACGCTAAGCTTCAAGCTTTTGCAGATCAACTCATATCTATTCAAAAAGGTAAACCATATCCTAAGCCTGGTAAAGAGTGGTTAGGTGGTAATTTAACTACAGATATCATTGGTGGTATTAATAAAGTTAACCGCAAAGAATATCAACAAGAGTGGCAAGAAAATGTAGATATTATATTTTCACCTGAGAACTTAAACAAAATGGAAGCTGCTTACGGTACTCGTTGGCGCAAAGCTTTAGAAAATAGTTTAGCTCGTATGAAAGCTGGCACGAATAGATTAGGTTATACTGATTCTAGCAACGCTGTTCTTGACTGGGTTAACAACTCTGTTGGTGCTGTAATGTTCTTAAATACTAGATCTGCACTACTTCAAACTATATCTGCTGTAAACTTTTTAAATTGGGGTGATAATAATATTATAAAAGCAGGTGCTGCATTTGCAAATCAAAAGCAATACTGGGCAGACTTTATGACTCTTATAAACTCTGATTACTTAGTACAGCGCCGTAATGGTCTTAAGATAAACGTAAGTGAATCTGAAATAGCAGACGCTGTAAAAGATTCTCAAAACAAACCTAAAGCAGCTATAGCATTTTTACTTAGTAAAGGCTTTGTTTTTACTAGATATGCAGATAGTTTTGCTATTGCAACAGGTGGTTCTACTTTTTATAGAAATAGAATTAAGAAGTATGTTAAAGAAGGAATGGATCAAAAGCTTGCAGAGCAAAAAGCATTTGAAGACTTCAAAGATGTAGCAGAAGAAAGTCAGCAGTCAAGTGATCCTTCTAAAATTAGTATGCAACAGGCCTCTGGAGCTGGTCGTGTTATACTTAACTGGGCTAATACTCCAATGCAGTATGTTAGAATACAAAAAAGAGATTTACAAGATTTAATAGCAGGTAGAGGTGATCCAAAAGTTAAAATTGCTAGAATAGCTTATTATGGTGTTGTACAAAATTTAATATTTAACGCCTTACAGCAAGCTCTATTTGCAATAGGATTTGGTGATGACGATGAAGATGAAGATCCAAAGAAAAAAGCTCGTGATGATAAAAGAATAGCTAGAGTTGCAAACGGTATGATTGATTCTCAGTTAAAAGGTTTAGGTATTGCTGGTATGGGTATGTTATCTGTTAAAAACACTTTAATGAAAATTTATGAGGAATCTAAAAAGAAAAGACCAGAGTATGAAGCAGCTGCTATTGAAGCTTTAAGTTTTTCACCAGCTATAAGTTCTAAATATAGAAAATTTGTTGGTGGTTTAAAAAGTTTTAGCTGGAACATGAAAGAAATTAAAGAAAAAGGTTTTAGCCTTGATAATCCAGCTTATTTAGCAGGTGCTCAAATTATTACAGCTTTTACAAATTTACCTATTGATCGGGTTATGAAAAAAGCTAATAACATAAGAGGTATATTAAGTGAACAGTCTCAAATGTGGCAAAAAGTAGCAATGGCTCTTGGTTATTCTTCTTATGATGTTGGTTTACCATACTACGGTGGTTGGGACAAGCCAGTTGAACCTACAGAAGCAGAGCTTAAGAGACAAGAAATAGATGTCATGAAAAAAGATACTAACACTTCTGAGCAAACGCAAATGCTATTAGATCTAGGTCTTGACAAAAAACAAATTAAAGCATTGCGTTATGAAGACGCTAGAGTTAAAAAAATAATTGAACTACAAAATAAAAAGAAATGATTATGGGACCAGGAAAAAAAATGACAGCAACAAAAAAACCAGTAAAAAAAAGAGATCCTAATGTTTCTACTAGAAACTATAATGCCGCTACAGGTATAACACATGAGTTTATGCAAGATGATGCAGGGAACTCTGTAACTCCTGGTTATGATTTTGAAAAAGCACCTCAATATGAAGCTAACGCTATTAAAAAATACGGTAGTTTAGAAGCTTCAAGAAAGGCGTATGCTGGTAAAGGTATGCCAATGAAAGGATCAGCACTCTATGGTAAAATAAGTTCAGCTTGCAAAGCTGCAGCAAAAAAGAAATTTAAGGTTTGGCCTAGTGCTTATGCTTCTGGTTGGGGTGTACGCTGTACTAAAGCCGGTGGACCTGGTAAATTTGGCGGAGGCAAAAATAAATAATGGCAAAAGCGTATCGCGGAGTTTTAAAAGCTCGTATAAATAAATTATACGGAGGCGATGTTACTTGTGCTAAAGTGAAAAAATTAAAAGCTAGAAAAGAAGCGACTGGTCGAGACAAGCAGTTGGCTAATTGGTTTATAAACATGCAAGATTGCAATAAAAAAAGAAAATAATGGCATATAAACAAAAAACACCAATGTTACATTGCGCCGCAACTGTGATGCACTCAAAGCCTTGGAATAAAATGCGCAACAGAACTGCTGCTGTATCTGGTAGAGGCGATGGTAATAAAGCAGGATTAAAGCATGCAGAAGAAGAAAGATCTCCGCTTAATAAACAAAAAGGCGGAGGAACTACTAAAACTTGTTTGCCTGCTGCTAAGATAAAAAGCATGAGTAAAGAAGAAAGACAAAAGCTTGTTAACTCTAAAAAAGCTTCTGGTGCTAAAGGTAAATACAAAAGATCTTCTAAAACAAATGTAAGTGGTGCTCGTAAAAAAGGAGCTACACTCAGAGACTGGTTTGAAAAAGAAGACTGGAGAAGAGTTGATGATCCATCTAAAAAATGCGGAGAATAAAATGAGTATATCAGATATTAAGCTTTACGCTATGAGCGCAGGCACGCTAGGTGTCACAACATTTACACAAATAGAAGACGGTTTAAAAATTTTATTATTACTAATAACTATAGGTTATACTATTTCTAAATGGGTTAACATTAAAAAAGAAAACGAAAATTGAAATATTTTAAGCTAGAAGAGTTTGATTCACCTGATGAACCAGGTAGCGGTAAGTATATGAATAAAGAAATAATATATATGCTAGATGCGGTAAGAAAAGAATATGGTAAACCTATTAGAGTAAATTCTGGTTATAGAACAAAAGCTAGAAATAAAAAAATAGGTGGTGTTGCAGATTCTTCACACGTAAAAGGTTTAGCTGTTGATATATCATGCACAACATCTAGCGATAGGTTTAAACTATTAAGCTTACTAACAAAGACCGGTTTTAAAAGAATAGGTGTCGCTAAATCTTTTATACACGTAGACATCGACAAAGATAAATCACAAAATGTAATTTGGACATATTAATATGAAATCACCAGTAGAGATAAAAGAAAAAGCTTACGAAAAGCAAAATAGAAAAATGCGGTCAGAGTATACCTCTGAAACCGGTAAGAAATTAGGTAAAAGACTTACAAAAGGAAGTAACAAGCGAAGAGTGTCATTTGCTTGTAGATTTGCTGGTATGGCTGGAGCAATGAAAGATGCTAAAGGCGAACCAACTAAAAAAGCAATGGCACTAAAAAAGTGGGGTTTCGGTAGCGTAGAAGCAGCTAGAAACTTTTGTCAAAAAAATAAATCAAAAAAATCATGAGCACATCAAAATTCTCAAATCCTTTTATGGAAAAAAGCGTCTTAACTCCTTTACACGGTAACGCTTTTATTAAAGCAAAAATAGACGCAGAAAATGCTGGTAAAACTAGTTTTAGTTTTAATGGTAGAAACTATCCATTAAAAATGGTATCACCTTTTAATGACAATCATAATGAAGATCCTAAAAAAATAATTGGAGAGCAAACATATGAATTTGAAAAAGATAAACCTAGCGGAAATTATGTAGCTGGTTTAAGTTTAGACATAGATAAATCACCTGATCCATCAGACTTCACTGGTTTTAATGGTATAACTACTAAAGGTACAAGTGATAGATTAGTTATAACTCCAGAGCAGAAGAAAAAAATGGAGAAAAATAAAGTAATGACAAACAACTTTATTGACCAAATGGAGAAAATGAATGTAAAGAAAGACAGCGTGTCTGGAGGTAAAAACTTTTATAGTATAAAAAAATAAATCAAAAAAATAATGATAAGTAAATCACCATTTAAACAAGACAAGTGTACTGCTGCTTGGGATAAAATGAAAAAAAAGTATGAAGCTAAAGGTCCTAATGGCTTGAAAGAATATAATGCAGAAAAAAATGAGTTTACTTGTAAAAACGGTAAAATAGTTTTAAAAGACAGCGATGAAGATAAAGGAAAAGATGGTAAGCTAGCTAGATCTAAAGAAGAAGTAGCAAAGTTTGCAGCTGATAGAAAAAGAGATAAAGCTTTTAGAACAAGCAAAGCTGACGAATCAGTAATGAATAAAAATTAAATTATGGGAAAATTATTAGTAAAATTAGGATTATGGATGCAGGCCTGCTGGTGTAAGCTAATGTGCAAATGGAACTGGTTAGTATCTAAATTAATTGTAGATGTTAAAGATTGTCCAGTGGCACAGTGTGTGTGCAAAAAATAAGGAACAAAGATAACTGGGCGTACCATACCCAAAAGTTCCTGTAACCGAAGGGGATCTCAAACGAGGTCCCCTTCATTGTTTTTATCCGTCACAGGCAATACAATCTTCGCTCATAGCTTGTTGAGCTATGTCGCCGCGTAGTACCGATTCAGTTCTAGTATAGTATAAGGTTTTAATACCTTTTTTCCATGCTGACATATGAACTTGATTAATCCATTTTGGTGTAGCTACACTAGGAAACGCTAGGTTCAAGCTAACAGACTGATCTATGTACTGTTGCCTGATACCAGCTTGATTTACTAGTTCGAGTTGATTGATCTCTTTAAACGTTTTAAAAACGTCCTTAGCCGGTACGTCGTGTGGTCCAACCACAACCCCGTCAAGCTCAGATAGACCTTGAACACTACCACCATCTGCCAGAATTTTATCCCATGTTTCATTGTTATTAATTTTAAGTTTTCTAAGTAATTTTAAAAGTGTAGGATTTTTTCTTATAAATGTTCCTTTAGCTGATTGCTCTGTAAATACATTAGCAGCCCAAGGTTCTATTCCCGGCGAAATGTTTCCGCTAAGCTTTGAATTACTAACAGTGGGAGCAATAGCGCGCAAGTGAGTATTACGCATGCTAGTGCCAGTGCACCACAGAGGCTCACCATAAACCTCAGCAAGATCTCTACTAGCTCGTTCAGACTCGATTTTAATTTGAGAAAATATTTTCCTAGTTTCAAACTGAGCAAGTAAACCTTCAAAAGGAATAGCCTTTTCTTGGAGATAGGTGTGCCATCCCAATACACCCAACCCAAGTGCTCGTCCTTTCGTAGCGGAACGAATGGCATTTTCAAAACCTCTAAGTCCTTTTGCTCTTTGAATAAATTCCTCCATGACGCCATCAAGAAACCACGTGGCGTGGTATATAAGGTTGCTTCCTTTCCATTCATCATATTTAGCTAAGTTTAAAGACGACAAGCAGCATACAAAGCTATGGTTCTCATCTGTGTGTAATGTAATCTCTGAACATATGTTTGTCATATGCACCTTTAGCCCGTTGTCTTTGTAGGCTTTAGGGTTATTTTTGTTTGTATTCCCTTTAAAAAGAATGTAAGGTTCGCCAGTAGCTTTACGCTTTTGAAGTAATTTTCCCCAGCGTTTTCTAGCGTCTCTATCTCCTTGTTCAATTTTACGCATGAACTTATCGCCAACCACAGCGCATTGGTGCAGATTAAGTGATTGTCTATTGACATCACCTTTGGGTTCACGTATTTCTAGCCACTCTTCGAAATCGGGGTGATCAATGTTAATATTAACTGATGCAGCTCCTCGTCGGACAGATCCTTGATTAGTTGCAAGTATGGTCGAGTCGTATATTTTGCAGAAGGGCACGACTCCATCTGATGTTCCATTTCCTGTTATTTTAGCGCCGGCGGGTCTTATTTGATTTATACCGATACCAACTCCACCGCCGTGTTTAGCGAGTAGCATCATCTCTAAGTTTTTACTACCTATGTCCTGAATCGAGTCTGCAACATCAATGCCAAAGCAAGATATAGGTAAACCGCGATCAGTCCCTGTATTTGATAACACAGGGCTAGCCAGACACAACCAGCCATTCCAAATATAATCAAAGAACGTTCCGGCCATCTCAGGTTTGTAAAGTCTACGAGCAACCGTTTTAGCAACTCGCATGTATGCTTCACGAGGCGTTTCATCTTGTAATAAGTAACCGCCTGCAATAGTTTTCTTGTATACGTCTGTATCACCCCACTTAGGGTAATCTTCTCCTTTTTTCCATTCATTGTTCCACATTTATATTCCGTTTATTAAGTGTATTATCCATGCTATTAAACCGTTGATGTTTAAAGCAACTAAATTCCATTGTTTACGCGATGATGTTTGTACTATTACACATATAAAACCCATGATAAAAAATATAGGGTTAATAGTCCATTGTCCTGCTATAACAAAGCCTGCGCCCATGTAACCGACACGTGACGCAAACTTCTGCCAAGATGTAAGCTTATTAGTATAACGTAGGGCTTTAATCAGCCTGTACTTCCATCTTCTTTTTCTCTCCATCTTCTTTTAGTTTATTTTTTAATTTCTCTATTGCTTCATCATAACCTGGCATCA
>Ga0208666_1000079_pt1 | contig 41725 bp, 41 predicted proteins | sample 5B_taG_FD_184078 | JGI IMG/M metagenome (GOLD analysis project Ga0208666, IMG submission 184078) | Marine viral communities from the Subarctic Pacific Ocean - 5B_ETSP_OMZ_AT15132_CsCl metaG (SPAdes) (version 2) | ecosystem: Environmental > Aquatic > Marine > Oceanic | place: Pacific Ocean...
ATGCTATGGTGAAGAACACATCAATCAATTGATTGAGATGACTTCATCTCACACAGAAAATGCACGACAAGAACTTGGTCGAGTTCAGGCTCTTGTTCTACAAGTCGACGACACATGGGACATGCTTGGCGACTGCGGTTGCTTGGGCGCGAACTGTCGAGGTGCATGGTCATGGGTTGAGAAGGCACAAGACCTATCGTGGAGAGGCGCGCATGGTGGAGACCTATGGCAAGAGCCATGTTCTCATGCGACGTCGATGTTCTTCCACCCTGAAACAGGCGAGACATATCCAAAGCCTCAATGGGGCATGAACCCTGAATACATTCTGCGCTTCACGGAGAAGCGATGGGGCGACACACAAGGTCAAGACTTGGACAACTTCTTGGCCGCGAACTTGGCTATCTCTGAAGGACGCGAAACAAAAGATTGGAAGGTTGATTGAAATGGAATACAAGAAACGAACAGGTAAGAAACAAATGCTACGCACCGCACGTCAAGAGATGTGTAAGAGTGTTGCGAAGATTGGTATGGTGTATTCATCGAAGGAACTGCTTGAGATGGTATCAGCAAAGTATCCTCTCAATCAAAAGACGCCAAAGTCAGCAACCTCATTAGCACAATCGTTGCGTGGTTGCGCGTCTTGGAGAATGGAGAATGGGATACACGTTGGAAAATTTGTATGGAGGCGAATACAATGACAAGAATAAACCCACTAACAGGAAAAGAAATACACACATGCGTCGTCTGCAAAGGTGACATTGACCACCACATCGACCCAAAAACAGGAGAATGCTATTGGATTCTTGGACACAATGCCGCGCCTGTCAAAGATGGTCGCTGTTGCGATACATGCAATGCTACCGCTGTCATGACTGCACGATTGAAACCTATGTTTGGCGACCGCGCCGCTGATGTGGCTGTTGGTCTTGCATCTGCACGACGAATCAATCTTGAAGCATTGGAGGAAGAAGAATGAGATTCACATGCAAAGACGCGATGGGGTATTACTCATGGTTGAACAATGACAAGTGTAGCGGATTCGTGAACGACATCACGGGACCGACTGTTCTCATCATTCCGAAGTCAGACGAAGCAAAGATGGAAGTCATGCTCGGCGGTGGACATACGTTCAACGAAAAAGTAAACGAACGACTCCTTAAAGAAACGAACAAACCAATTGGCTCCGCGCCTGTTAGTAGTGTTCGTTTGATTACAAATCACAGGAACATTATGATTGGTTCGCGATTGATTGATAAAAAATGGTTGCGACCTCTCAACAAAAAGTATCGAAGACAGAAGGATGTTTATTCTTTCTTGGCGAATGGTTCGCCGTATGGTTTCCTGCGAATCGTATCACCTTGTAACGATTGGTGGATTATCATAGCACCACTCTCAGACTTTGACCCTCATCCGAATGGGTTCTCCCAACTCGGACTCGACCCGTTCCCTATGGAGGTGTTGATGTGAATTTGAAAGACGCAAAAGAACAACTGCGACAACTGCGAGACGATGCTCATTGTGAAGAAATGAACTTTGGAGATACATGTCAATGCGAACGCTTTGACCAAATCATCGACATGATGGATGACATGGAGAATCAATTCCGCGCATTCTTAAGTAAGGTTGCTGACCCAAAGCATAGCGATGGAGAAGGTCTTGCGAAGATACCTCAAGAAATCCCCGATGAATACTTGAGCGATGGTGAAATGCTCGACATGATTATCGAACTCCTTGAAGGGTTCGACATAAGCATCGACGAAGAAGCAAGCAAGTTGTCGAAGGTCATGGCTGTCGATACAAACAAGTGGGCGAACAACGCTTTGCACGTCGCACGCTTTGGTTATGGTGCATCATCAGGAGAGCGCGCATCATACTACGGACTCCCTATGCTATACGATGCACTCATGGAATTGTCTTCGCTCGACCCATATCACCGCGCGGCGGCAGCAGTCTTCGTTACAGATTGGGCGAACGGTACGACAAAGAAATTGTGGGCGACGCTACAAGAAATGTATCGCGCTCACGACTTGGAGTTAGCAAGAAAGGAGAAGGAGGAACAACGATGAACATATTTGTATTACACGAAGACCCAAGAAAAGCCGCGCGAATGATGTGCGACAAGCATATACCAAAGATGGTTGTAGAGAGCGCGCAAATGCTCGCGAGTGCTTTACGAACGCATGGTGCTATCGACGAAGAGATGCCACTCACACAGAAAGGCACACCATACAAGGGTGGCTATCACAATCACCCATGCACTCGATGGACCTCGATGACACAGATGAACTACACATGGTTGTTGTGGCACGCGAGAGAGTTGTCGTTGCAGTATTATCTGCGCTTCAAAAAGACTCATGCTTGCAGTCAAGCCATTCTCAAAATGTCAGAAAACAAGATGATTGACAAGATACCAATGGGGCGTCTGACTCCGTTTGCTCGCGCCTTCAACAAAGACAGATACCCATATCTGTATGATGAGAAAAAGTACACTGCGGTTGAAGCATACCGCGTTTACTATTCCCTTGACAAGCGACGTTTCGCTACATGGGACAAAGGAACTCCCGCGCCTAAATGGTGGGAAGAAACAAAGGTGAAACAATGAATACCAAAGACAGAAACGAAAAAGAAGAAATGACGATGCTTGAAAGAGCATTAGCAAAAACAGATGCGATGACCTCACAAATCATCAAACGCGCAAGAGAAGCAGAAGAGCGAATAAATATACTGCGCAAGATACAGATGTGTGTTGACAGTAGTGAGCAACATGATTGGGGAATTTCTTCATTGAAATGGAAACTCTATCCATTTGAAGCCGACGAAGTCCGCATTAAATGCAAAAAATGTGTTTGCGCAATGTTTGTCGGCAGAGGTGATAATCGAGTCTATGTTTCATTTGATGGAATATGGATACCACTTGAGGAATATCTGATACCGCCCGAAGAGCGAGACGCAACGGAGGGAGAAGAATGATTGACACAAACAAATATGCAGAAGATGTTGATGAAACATACAATCTAATTATGAACGTAATGAATGATGAAGATAGAGAGTATCATCTTAAGAGCCGTATCAGATATTCAAACGAAATGACGGCGGCTATTGTTACATTAGATGCAGAAGTCAAGCGGTTGCGACCAATGGCTGATGAATTGATTGCGATATGGGATATACTTGCTGAAGATTACCCCCATGTTGATAGGGCTATCGTAAAGGAATTGGTTGAAAGAAAAATAGGCGACTATCGCTTAGAAGAATGCAACTTGAGTGAGGTGATTGAATGAGTTTCTTTGTCTTACATGAAAACCCTGTGCAAAGCGCAAACATGCTGTGTTGGCTCGATTGCGAGTCTGCCGCTTTTGACGGTGCGCGCATCATTGTTTCTGCTATCAAGAAAAGCGGAGAAGAAATTGACGACTTACCATTTGAGCCACTCGACGACCATCCACTTGTGAAGTGGGTTGTTGTATCGAAAGAGAATGCTCGATGGCTATACCGAAACACGCGCGCCGCTTCAATCAAATGGGGTTCTGAACACAAGATGAAAGGCTACGCTGATTTGATGGAGAGACTCAACAAGGTTGCGTCTGTTATTGATAAGCGCATCGAAGGAATTGCTGAAACACAAACGACGCTGTTCGGCAACATCTACATTGACGAACAAGTCGATGTGTTGGAGTCTGTCGAATCAAACCGCGCTTACTATGAGCGAACACGAAAACACCTGACGTGGGCTGACCACGACCCAATGCTCTATGGAGAGGAAGAAGAATGACACGAAAAACGAAAACAACAACAAGAATAATACTCGGATACCTATGCGAGATTTACGAAGTCGGTGACGAGTTCACTGTTAATGATGCAGTCGACAGACTGTTTTCATACAACCCGAACGAAAGAAAGAATATTGCGCGCAACTATACAGGGAAGTTCATTCCCTCAAGAATTGCGCTTGGCACTTGGCTGAAGCGAGATGAACGCTTTTACAAGTTCACATACGATGAGATGGTGAACAGTCCAAACAACATCAAGCAACAGATATGGAGGCGAATTGAATGAACATAACATACGAACGATACACAGACAACTATGGCGGTAAAATCGCCTTGAACAAGATACCCTTCAACTTGAAGGATGAGATGAAGCAACACATGAACGACGCGTTCTATTGTTTCGGATGGAACGGAGCGAAAGGATTGTGGTGGATTTCAGACCGCGCGGATGTAATCGAGAAGGCTCTCAACTTCCTCGCTGAACACGACATCACAGTCGAAGGATTGGACTTCGATGAGACACTCATCGAAGTGTCAGCCAACGCGACCGTTGCCTTTTCACCACCCGACAAGTTGAGTCTCAAGTGGGACTTCCAACCCAATTGGAAAGACATCAACGCGTCTATGAAAAGCGCATCCGCAGGGAACGCAAGGTGGAACAACAACAGTAAGACGTGGACGATTCCTGTCGCTACGGGTATGGCTGTTGCTACTGCTGTTCGTCCTCACTTCGCACCATTGGCTGATGCCATCGAAGCGAACGAAGAAGTTCAAGCATCACACAACGAAGTTGTTCAGCGCGTCGAACTGTCGAGAGCAGTCGAGACTGACATCGAATTGCCTGACAAAGAACCGTTCACATCAATGCGACCCTATCAACGCGTCGCACCTATCATGTATGCAACAGGAGAGCGCAACCGTATTCTCATCGCTGACGAGATGGGTCTCGGTAAGTCGCTTCAAGCACTTGGTTGTGTTGAGTTGGCTCAACACAAACGCGTCTTGATTGTATGCCCTTCGATTGTCAAGCACAATTGGGCGAATGAGATTGACAAGTGGTTAAACAACACTACTGCTTCTTGTTCAACCTACATCATCAAAGGTCAAGAAGGTATAGTCAGCGCGGCTAAATTCAACATCATCAACTACGATATTCTACATTACCGCAGGGAACAATTGATAGAACAACAATTCGACTGTATCATCTTCGATGAAGTGCATCGCATCAAGAACCCTGACACTAAGACAACAAAGGCGGCACTCAAGATTGCGAAAGGTGTTGATGGTATCATCGCACTTTCAGGGACGCCAATCACGAACAGACCTTATGAGTTCTTTACATCTCTCAACATGATGCTCCCTGCTACGTTTAGTAATATCTTTGAGTTTGCGCGTAAGTATTGTGATGCTAAGAAAAATTACTTCGGTTGGGATTACAGCGGCGCGTCAAACATTACTGAAAGTGCTGACTCATCCATCACTCCGTTGAACCACATCTTACACGACTTCATGCTTCGACGTTCTATGGATGACCCTCGTATCGCAGGTGAGATGCCTGATTTGGTTGAGACGATTGTTTCGTTCGACCTCGACGACAAAGGTGTTCAATCATACAAACAAGTGCATAATTCATGGATGGAAGATTGGGTCAATCAGCAACAGCAGTTTGGTTCGACAGACGCGGGGTGGACATTGAGTATGATGTCTGCACTCCGACATCATGCGGGACGACTTAAAGTAGACGCGGCAGTTAAGTGGGCAACAACTTACTTAGAAAACAACGGGAAGCCCCTCGTTGTTTTTGCGCACCACAGAGATGTTGTTGAACAGATTGCAGAAGCCATAGATTACCACTACGACAAAGGCATTGTTGACAACCCATTAGTCGTGCGCGTCATCACAGGTGAGACACCTCAAGACGAACGACAAATCATCATTGAAGAGTTCCAAGCAGGAGGCTCGGAGTTCCTCATCTGTTCCACCAACGCTATGCGTGAAGGTGTCAACCTTGACCGCGCTAACACCGCTCTCTTCGTTGAGCGCGAGTGGGTTCCTGCATGGGAACAACAAGCAGCGGCGCGCGTTCGACGAATGACTCAAGAAGAATCGACATGCCACAAAGTTGTGTTGTCAGCAAACAGTACCATCGACGTCTTGTTCGACCAAGTGGTTGCTGACAAGGCTAACCTTGTTGACAGAATCATCGACGGTTCAACATCGAAAGAGAGTAACGTTGCTGACAAGTTGTTAGCCATGCTGAAAGAAGGAAGGGGGAGTTTAATATGAGACTGACAACACAAACATGCCAAAAGAAAAACTGTAACAATACGATACGCGCAGGATTTAGACTGTGCGGTCAGAAAGGTTGTGGTGAGAAAAAAGAATGCGAACACTTGGATTATCGAGACACATTGACAGGCGCGGTGTGTAATGATTGCGGGAAGGAGGAAGAATAATGATTGACGAATATGTCGTGACTATGCCTGACGGTAATCAAACACCAATCACACAAATCAATGACAAGATTTTGGTGAAGGATGCTCAACGTATCGTAAGAGGATTGAAACGCAAGATGGTAAAACTACTCTACTATCAAAGAGAAGTAAGAAGGCGCGAGTTAGAACACCCTCGTAGTATGAACACGCTTGATGGTTTTAGCATAGTGCATTTTGCGATGCTGAATGCTGTTAAACAATTCAATGGAGGCGAAGAAGAATGACTGATTGCCGTGAATGTTATGGGACAGGTGGTTTGTACGACTCACGTTTAGGTATAGATGACCCATGCCCTGCTTGTGAAGGAACAGGTGAACAAGAATGATACCTGCTCAAGAACCCCTTGACGTTATCATCATCCCATACAGAGGCTGTCCGTGTGGTAAACACCCTGACGCGTTCGTTGATATGCTCATCTATCGAAGTGTACCATACGGTATCTTCCGTAAGATTGAGATTCTCTGTGATATTACTGACACAACATACGATGTAGCACTCGCTTGTTTTCCGCAAGGATAAATAAGTTGCGCCCCTTCGGGGTGAATAATGCCTGACTACAATCTCACGACCTCTCATTTTGGAGATGATGGCTTCATCATTCATCCAACTGTTGGTGGCACAGATGTCACCGAAGCCGCCATTACTGACAGAGACGGCGTCGCTCATTCCATCGAAGGTTTCGATTACGCATCGCACCTTCTCGGTGATGCGATTGTATGCACATGTGGTGAACACATCGACGCACATCAAATCGCACTTTACACCAAGAAGAGGGAATACATCATTATTCCTGCGCGCTGTTGTAAGAAGTTTCGATGGTTCAGGAGTGATGAAATATGATACAAGACGATTGGCAACCCGAAGAGAAAGACGTTGAATGGACAAGAGAACAATTCGAGCGCATGAGTGTTGGCGACACATGGGGTGTTGCTGACGCTGTCCTGCGCAAGGATGACAACAACACACTCAAGGTCATTCAAGCATCGCCTTCATCCATACTTCCTCTTGAACGAATCAAGAAGGTGTGTGAAATGTTGGAGGTCTTCTTCGATGCGAGCGAAGCCGAACTCATCAACGACCCTGAACGCGCGGCACAAGAGGCGGCGAAGGAATGGGTGCATCCTGAAAGCGAAATCCCAATCACGAATTTTGATTTGGAGAATGCTCAATGGAATGAAGTTACACACGAAGGTATGGAAGGCGCGTGGGAAGTTGTCGTCGAACACGAATCGGATGACCCCGACAATCCTCACCGCGTCACGATGACTCCAATGGATTATCACCTCGTCGCAGGTGACGAACTCTTCTTCTCATGGCGAGACCAAGAAGGATACACATGGCGCGTCATCGAACGTGAAGAAATCATAGCACTCGCTGATAGCGGGACGTTCCACGAACCCCTCGCCTTCACCAACGAAATGCTTCTTGTCATGCCAACGATGTATGAGGGTGTAATCATCCCTCCACATTTGCGCGGTCTCATTTTCACGCCACGACCAAGAGATGAAGAAGAATGAGGTTTGAGGATTTGGCGAACGCTGTGCTGTCAGCACAAACCGAGCCGAATCAACACAAACAAATACTCTCCGAACTGTTCCTGAAAAACAAGGACAGCGCGCATGACATCATTACGATATGTTGTGTGAACCCGCGCACATCCATCAAGCCTCACCATGTCGTCAAGATGTTGGCCGAATCGTATGGGTTGTTCCCTGAAGAATACGAATCGCTCATGGACGAACACGAAATGCCTTCACTCCTTGCGAGTGAATCTCCTAATGAAACGCAGACTTCTATCTCTTTGCGTGAGGCTATCGAAATCAAAGAGATGATAGTGAAGGGTGAGATGAATGCTGACGTCGTCTTCAAATCCTTGAGCCGAATCAGCGCAGTTGTGTTTTGGGCTTTCTGTTTTGGACGAACGACCATCAACTATCGACGAATCATGCGTGCCATCGCACACGTTACGCCTTACGATACGAACCACCTGCAAACCATGAGAACCATCATGCAATCGGGTGATGTTATTCAGCGCGCTCTTGATGGAACACTCCCGTCAGAATACAGCATCGAGCCGAACTATCCATTCAAAGCACCCACTTATTCTCGTTGGAACAAGTGGTCGATACCATTCACGAACACGCATTATGAAATCATGCGTGGTAAAAATTACTTCGTCCATAGAAGTGCGGGAAGGGTATTTTCATTTGACCGTCATGCTATACGAATTGCGCGCGCGCCACTCATCGAAGGCGATGATGATGTCGTGTGTGAGTTGGATGAATCAGGCAACGTCGTCGAATGGTTATACCGAGACGGCGAGCCGAATCTGTGGAAGAAGAACAGAAACGCGCGGGCTACGAATCCGAAGTTGATTAAAGACCGCGCTCACTTGAGAGCAATCGTTCAGTCATTGGAGGAAGGAGAAGTCCTGCGCCTCATAGATGCTGAACGACCATACTTCCATAGTGGAGGTGTTGGAGGATTTATTGTGCCAAGAAGAACGTTTGATTTACCGCTACTGATACTCGGAGGATACCGTGATGGAGATGGTATCCGAATTAAGATTGCCGCGCTCGACGGTTTCGAGCCTTTCCCTGTCGGCTACGCCTATGTGAAAGCAGACGACATACCTGACCGACTGGTACGATTGTATGATGCGCAGACCATGATTGAGATTGATGAAGGACTCATCGGTATCTTCCACTCACTCGGATACATACACGAAGAGAAGATGATGCGCGCACCTTATCTTGCACGACTCGATACAACGCTCGGTCAATCCGACGCTATTCAAATTGGAGATTTGCTTGAACGGAGTGAGCCGAGTGGATGAAGACTCATTCTTTCTTGCATGGTTGGCGAGGGAATGCCGATTCCAAATCAGCGTTCACTTTGCACCCAAGACACGGATTGGGTATCGAGTTGAACGACGTGTGTTGGTGAGCCGAAAAGACGAACCCGCTCTCAACATGTGGCTCGCCACGCAGGGTGTGAATGCGAGAGTTATCAAAGACGCCGCACTCATTCGTCAGGTCATACGAATCCTCACACCCGTCAAGCAGTATGTGGCCGACGTGGACAACATGCTCAAGATGATTCGGCTGATGGATTACAAAGGTCGGTCTCCCACACATGAACAAATCGAAGACATCATCCGAATGATTGACGGTAATAGTTGAAGTTCGTTATCCACGTCTGTTACTTTTCATTATCAAGATTCTATTATTATTATGATAATAAGAAGTAATTTATTATTCTTATAATAATAATAAGATAATATCGAGAAAACGTGCCACCGAATTTGGGGGCTTTATATATGGACGCGGAATATGTCAAGACGGTTGAGGCGAAAAAAAATGAAATTTGAACCTGAAAATTTAGAAGAATACATCGGTCATGATGACCCGAACAATCCGCTGTTTTATCTCGATGAGTGGAATAGTGATAGCCCCCAATGCCTCCTGTTTCATGGAGACGCAGGGCTTGGAAAAACAACGGCGGCTTACATCTTAGCCAAACAACTGAACCTCGACATCGTCGAATACAACGCTTCTGATGAGCGCGGTATTGAGTTCATCAGAACCAAGTTGAAGACCGTGTCGAATGCGGCTCCGCTGTGGGATGGCGGTCGACTTATCCTGTTGGATGAGGCTGATGGTCTGACGAAATCAGCACAAGATTCTCTCAAGAGAATCATGGAAAAAAGCAATTGTTGGTGGGTCTTGACTTGCAACGATAAGTCCAAGATGATTTCACCAATTGTATCCCGCTGTGTAGCATTCCCATTCAAGCGATACAATCAAAAACAAATCCGCGCGTATGTCAATGTTCTGTTTTCTAAGACAGGAGTGATGTCGAAGGATAGCCCCGCAGTGTTACAGTCGCAGTTCGGTGGAGACCTTCGCGCAATCGGTAAACACATCTTGAGCGGTAAGGAAGTTGGTGATTTTCAAGACCAAACATCTCTCGACAAAGTTGCACTTTCTTTGGCAGCGGGAGATTGGAATACAACTCACAAAACCATGCTTGAACTCATTCGTTCAGGCGCGTCCCTTCACTATCTGATGAGGGAAATTCACATTTACATTAAATCCGTAGGGATTCCTTCGGAAAGACTATATACATTCTATGTCGTATGGGGAGATTTCGTGTTAAGAATGAACCAATGGCCCCTCGATGAAGAGTCCTTCGTGGACTATTTCATTGCGAGTCTATACGACATTGACAACAAAAAACAATAGGAGGAAAAAAATATGCCAAACCTAAACCAAAACGAAGCAAAAACGAACGAACAAAACAACGCAGGACTTCACCCTGAAGTCGAAGAGCGTCTCAAGTGGTGGGCCGAAAAGAACGCCAAGACTCTTGACGACGCAACAGGTGAATTCTTCACCTATCTCAAAACAGAAATGGGTGTCGACAATCCAAGCGATGAAGATGACGAATTTATGGTGGATGCCGCCGAGACATTCGTCGTCGAACGACGAGTCATGAGTGGTGGAGCAAACAACGCTACGCAACTTGTTGGATACTTTGTCGGCGTCGACCCAAAGATGCGAGACGGACAAGAACGAAAGCGAACCCCTGCTGTGTCAGCCGCGCTGAACAACCTTGATGATGCAATTCAACAAGGACTTGTAGCACGCGCTTATACTGAAAACGGTGTATGGATGCTTGAAAAGAAAGACGGTGCTGTTGCAACAGAAGAACCTGCGGACACAAAACCGTGGTTCCTCTTTGATGAACAAGGTCTTTCACTCGCCATCTTACAGAACAACCCTGATTGGAGTCGTTACGGTGAACCAATAACACCGTTCCGTTACCAACGAACGTATCACTTTCTCGGCAACGTCAAAGATAACTTCTTGGACGAGCAAAGACTGTTGCGCATAACTGTTACATCAAACAATCCTGAAGAATGGTTTGTTCCACAGATGTTCAGCCCATGCACACTCAAGGTTCGACAACAATCAGCGAACGTTAAGCCTGAATGGGCCGACACATACAATGCATATGCTCTTCCGGGTGCTTTGACATACGGTGATGACTTCGTTGATGAAGAAGTCCGAGCAGTCATTCAACCATCTAAATTGATTCCTGAACTCAATGCATACATTAGTGATATGTCCACACTTGCCGAAGTCTTTGAGACGCGCCAAGAAGTCATACCGGGCTACAACCCTGTTGGCCCGATGGTCTTTGTTCGTGGTAAAGTCAGCGACATGCGAAAGGAAGCACGCGAAACCGAGTGGGACCCAACAGGTCACGACTACTCAATGAGCATCTCTTCATTCGACCTCATGCGAACTTTCAACGGTGGTCGACGACAGAACCTTCCATGCTACATTCACGGTCTTCTCGGAGACGCGGGTCATCCCTTTGAAGTGGCAACCGATGACGGTTGGAAACCATACGCTGTCAAGTCCACAGTCATCGTCTTCGGACGATTGAGTGTTCGTGCTACTGATGACGGTGTAGAACCTGCCATCAAGACTCTCGGTGTGTATGCTGTTCCTCGCCTCGCAATCCCCGCAGGTGAGGGTGGCGAGACAAGCCTTGACCAATACGGAGCGTGAAAAGAATGCCAAACCTAAATGATTTGAAGAAAGAAGCCAAGAAAGAATTTGACCCAAACACAGGCGAGACTGTCGAAGTCACACCTACATTGGTCAACGAAATGAGAAGCGACAGAACACCCATCGCTACATCAGTATGGGATGAAATCGTAAACGCAGGAGAAACAGTCCCAAACGACATGATTCTTTGTGGTCTTGTAGGACCCGAAGGAGTCGGTAAAACAGGAATCGTTCTTGACAGCATGACGCCTGAAGAGAAAGCGCGCGGAGATGTAATCTTCGTGTTGGACTTTGACGGTGGCGGACAAACAACTCGCGTCACTCATCATCGAGAACATGCGAAGAACATCCGTTGTCTCAATCCAAGCGTTATGTTTGAAACACTCGACGAAGATGGAGAGACGCGTGAAGCAATTGATTACCCTGCTACACACCGACGTGTGATGAAGATTGGACAAACCCTTGTTGATTGGGCTGCACGACCCGGTGACAGACCTCAACTCCATTCAGTTCTCTTCACTGCTGTCGACTTGTGGGATAGCGTTGCAACCAACTGTATGTTCATCGAAGACTTAGGAACTGCTCCTGATGGTATCGGTGCGAAGATTGCACCACATCAGCAAATTGGTATGCGATTCAATTGGCAGATTCGTTCAACACGATTCCACCAACTCACAACCATCGCTCGCACATTGATGTCACTCGGAGTCCGCGTCTATTTGGAAACACACTTCAAGGACCTACAAGACAAGTCAGGAACTGTCATTGGGAAGAAGGCCGCATGGGAGAAATCCACAGCGAACTATCTCAATCAAATTCTTTACTTCCACAAAACAAAGGTGCGCGGTGAAGATGGTTCTCCGACAGGTGAAACGCGATACGAGGTTGAATTTGTTAAATGTAAAACCAATCCCGAACTGCTCGACCAACGTCGAACAATCATGATTACAAAGAAGGATGAAATGCCACAATGGTTTGGTCTTCCTGAACTCCGAGAGGATGGAATATGAATTGGAAGAAGACAGGCACACCCGCTCACAACAATGCTATTGAGCGAAGCGCGGAAGACATTGATGAATACGAAGCAAACCCCGCTTGTAGTGAGTGTGGTGGAAGCGGCGAAATCATCATAGAACAACCTGTTCGCAACTACGAAGGAGAATGCGTTGATGTTGAATTCATCAATCATCCCTGCGATTGCATCTTCGTCAAGTGGCAAGTGCTACCTGAAAAGAATTGTAAGCAGTGCAAAGGAACAGGTCAAGTGCAAGAACGATTACTCCACCCTGATACAAAGGAAGAGTATGTTCGATTCCACGACTGCGTCTGTTTACGATACGTCCGAGAGGTGAAAATGAATGACTAAGAAAGTAAAACACATCATGAAAAACAAAGCCCGATTATGTGGCTCGCAAGGTAACTACGAGCCTGTTGGCACAGATACCGAATTACCATTATGCAACGACTGTCGAGCGATACACTATTCTCAAACAGGAGAGTGGCTATACGCAGACAGCGAAACGCCTGAAGAAGAGGTGCTTGAATGAGTCTTGTTCAAGCAAAATTCGATACAGAATCTTTGTGTGCTTTTATCAACGGCTTCGGTGAAGGGGTTAATGACCTCCGATGTCAGATTGGTAACATGAAGATGACTGCTTCTGTCGATGTCGAGACGCACTTCTTTACGAATTCTGTTTCGATACTGATGACGTCTGACGGTGGTTCGTATAAGCAGGGTGATGTATTCATTCCTCAAATCGACAAGGTTGTTGCGTTTCTCAAATTCTGCGACAGAAAGACGCCTACGATGTTGCGCCATTCAGCGGGTATTCTTACCTTGAACAACGGCGACGATACATACACAATACCAACGTATCGCGATGTTCTTTCATATGCAAGTGTAGAGCGCGCGCATTCAGCAATTAACAAAGCAAAGAGAAACAGTTGGGGTTCACTTGGTCGCGCAAAAATTGAAGCACATGGTTCATTCATGATGAGTGAGTTGCATGGTCTTCAAACCATGACTAAAGCCACAGCCAAAGATGCACCTGTTCGTGTATCAGTAACCGATGGACAGATGAAAGTGTCAGCGGGTCAAGCAAGAGGCGCGCGTATGACAAGAGTCATTGAGACACAATCAGAAACGACACACGCAGATTGCGAATCAGTCTTTTCTTCTTCACTTCCTTCGTTGTTGAAGATTATGCCGAGTGGTGTTATCCATTACCACATAGGAGAAAAGAGTGCATTGGTTTTAGACAATCAAGACACAGGTGCGCTTCTTGTTTTGAAACATCAGGAGGGTATCGAATGATTATCGACGTGACATATCAAGATGATTCAGCACCTTTTGTTTACAAGCGATGGCGAGATGATAACGCCAATCTTATTGAGAAGGTTCACGATGACATTCTGCCTTACATGTATATTCCAAAGGCAACAAGTGACTATGCTATTGCGAATGCTTTGAGAAGTTATCCGAATGCGGAAGTTGTTGATGGTCATTGGGAAGCATTGGACGGAACGCTTCTTAAAAAAGTGACATCGACCAATCCATTCGACATCATGGCGATGAGCAAAATGTTCTCATCAACCTACGAAGGTGATGTGCGTTTTGAAGACCAAGTCCTCATTGACACAGTCAAAGAAATGCCGAAGTGGAAGCCGCGCAAATGGTGGTATGATATTGAATGCAACACAGGTGAAGACAAATTCACGACTGTCATCGCTGTCATCGACTCCGACCTCGACACACCCGTTGTGTTTACATGGGCTGACGAGCGCACCAACTGTCCGTTTGACGACCCAAGCAACACAACCATCAGCAACAAAAAGGTTCGCGACGTTGAATACAATCTTTATTGCTACGGCTCCGAGAAAGAGTTGTATGACAATTTCATTTGGTTTCTTAATGAGCGCAACCCCGACATGATGATTGCTCACGCGGGAACATTCTTTGACATACCTCACATGATTGAACGTCTTGACAAGATTTACGGTCATGGCGGCGCGTCGAAGTTGAGTCCTATGGGTATCATTCGATACCCAAGAAAGGGAGAGCGGTATAGATATGATGCGCAACCTATTGCAGGACGCATTCAGTTTGACACATCAGCACCCGAAGGAACAGGCACAGGATTTGAACGCGTATGGAAAGACAGCGGCGGCGGACAATTACCGAACCTCAAGTTAAATACCATCGCTGAAACACTCGGACTCGGTTCAAAATTGACCGAAGAGATTGAAGGTATGACCGTTCACAACGGTTGGTATGAGTATTGGGAAGAGTTCGTTGACTATTGTTTACTCGACACCGTCCTCCTTCGTGGAATCGACGAAGCACGAAACGTGACTGACTTCTACATGGAGATGGTTCGACTTACAGGTGTTTCTTTCAAGTCTGTATCGAACGTGACAAACTTTGCGCGCGGTCTTATTTCAAGAAGAACAGGACTCAAAGCAATGTCTCGATACAAGTCGACGCATGACAAATTGCAGGGCGCGGAGTTCATTAGAAAGGACAACGGTCTTTACAAGAACATCGCTGTTCTTGATTACAAGGGTCTGTATCCATCGTTGATGACAGGGTTCAATCTTTGTTGGACGACGAAGCGAGATGGACCCGGCAAGAACATTATTGAATTGGAGAACGGAACTTTTTGGGACCAATCAGAAAAAGGGATTCTCCCTCAAATTGTTGATTACCTCTTTGACTATCGCGACGAGTGTAAGCAAAAGATGAGAGACGCTACGACGAAGGAAGAGCGACTTGCATGGAACACAACACAATCAGCAGTAAAGCGAGTCATGGCGTCACTATACGGTATGACCGCACACGCAGGGTACGGTTGGTCCGACATGGATATTGCCGACACTATCCTTTCACAAGGACGCCGATGCATTGCTTTGCTTGATTCAGTAGCAACCAAGATGGGATACAATGTCATCTATGGTTTTACCGATTCTGCTTTTATCGAAGTTCCATTTAAGGATGCCGAGCGATTAGCACAGCGCGTAACAGAAGTTGTTCAACAAGAGACGGGTAACAAAAAGTTGTTTGCTGAACTTGAGGCTTACATGCCGTATTGGTTCTTAGCAGGAAGCAATCTGTATGCAGGTATCGTTTCGTATCCCGAAGCGGACAAAGGCAAATGGAAAAATGCCAACTTCATGAAGGGAAGCAACATCGCGCCTATCAGCAAACGTGCTGAAAGAACAGTCCTTGAACTCATATGCAACGGTGCATCAGAAGGTGATGTGCGCAACGCAGTCCTTGAGATGGTTATGCCTATTCGTAAAGGTGAATACAATTTCAAGGAAATAACACAATCGACACGCATCGGTGTGTTATCAAAACGAACAGCGGCAGGACAAGCCGCGATATATTACAACACTCACAACGATGAGAAATTCAAAGTCGGTGATAACGTGCAATACATCTATGTGTCGCACTCTCCACAAGGAATGCCACCGACCAAGTATGCCGCTTATCGTGAAGAACATGAACTCGACGGATACGAAGTTGACCAAACGGCCATCGTTCAAAAGTTGGTTCAGAAAAAAATCGAAGCAATCTTCAAAATCTTAGGTTGGGATATTGAAGCCGCTATGGGGAAACCCAAACCTGCAACCTATTGGTGATGACCATGACAAACGAAGAACACATAAAAAAACTGGAAGCCCGAATAGTTGAACTTGAAGAAAAGGTCAACAATTTATCAAACGAACATTCAGAAGTTGAAGAACGTCTTGATAGAATCGACGATGAAATTACCGTACTTGAACATGATACCGCAATAAACGCAAACATTGCCCGCGCGGTTGCAGAACTTCAAGAAGAGTTGCGACGTAAGATGCCCGACCTTTACTTCATCAACAAGATAGATGCACCAACAATGGTGGGACAACAATGAACGTGGAATTGACCTATTTTGAAACAGGAACGAAAGAAATTAAATCGGCCAACGGTGAACTTTTTTTCGGAGACGCTTTACTTGGTGAATACGTCGGTGTTAAGAATACAAAATCAAGGATGCCATATTTTTTGATACCTACTGCAACGGTTGTTTCGATAGCCATTGAAGATATGGACGAAGAACTTTACATGGTCGATGTTGATAGCGTGCGACGTTCAAAAGAACTTGCGCTACGCAGGATTTCAAACGATATAGACAGGGAGACAAACGACGGGAGAGCCTTTCAATGATTGATGCGAAGTTAATTTGTGGACACGTTGAATCAGACAGTTGCGATTGCTACTGCCCTCGATGCGACGAGCGTTTAAGCACAGACCCCGCACTCAATGCGCCCTGCGAGCATTGCCTTGAAATTATGGAGGAAGAATGATGGTGAAAATCTACGAAGACGGCTCAAGTTATGCATGGACACCTGAAATGGGTGAAGAAGGAATTGTCATCCGCATGAGTAAATCGACATTAGGCTCGGTTGATTGGTGCGCACAACAGATGTGGCTCGACCATAACTATCCAAAACCTCAAGGATTGGTCAAGCATCTTGTTTTAGGTGACGATGTTCACAACGGTCTTGATTTGTTTTATCAAAAGATTGAGAAGCAAAAACGAGGTATGACCATCAAGCAACTCAAAGACAATGGTGCTGACATGACAGAATATCTCAAGAAATTGATTCCGACCGAGAAAGAAGTTATGGAAAATCGTCGCGCAGAGAACAAAGACTTTCCATTTTATCGCGATGATTATTACCGTAATATGGGTTGGCTTATGGAATTTGAAAACGCGCGCATTAAGATGGCTTCCGAAGTATGGATGCCACTTGCGAATGAAGTGCGTCTTGAAGTCAAATTGGATATGGACATCGAAGGACACGGAACGATTCCCGTTCAGTTCGTCGGTATCATCGACCGTGTGTTTGAAGCACCTGATGGTGGACTGATGCTTTACGAGTTGAAGACAGGTAAGTGGGCTGACTACAAAGTCGACTCTATGAGAAGAGAAATGGCCTTCTACAAATTCCTCATCGAAAATTGCGACAGCGCGTATTTGCAAGAGCGAAATATCGACCGACCCGTTACACATTGGGGATGGCGTTATTCCTCCGCTGACCATTGGACGATTGAAAAAAGCAAATATGGAATAATTCCAATGAAGAACAGGATGAAGAAGTTGATTAAGATGTATCTCGACCAAGAGTTTCCTATTGCAAAAGAGAACTATCGTTTCTCTCCATGCTCTTACTGTGACAAACTTGAGTTATGCCCGAAGTATGCAATACAGGTGAGCGAATGACGTCCGATTACTGCCCTCATTGTTCTAAGCCATTAGACCACACCGCATTTCACACCAATCATGGTGTTCGTAGCGACAACCCTGATGACTTTTGTAGTGACCATTGCGCATGGGAGCGCAGCGTCTGTTTCGTTTGTGAAGATGATTTGGATGAATGTTGGGAACGAGGTGTTTGTTTATGAGTGAATCAAAACCATGCGAACTGTGTGGATGGGACAAAGGAGGCATTGCTATGCGATACGGTAAGCGTACTGTTTGTTTTTCCTGTATTGATAAGATGACAGAATTTGCTATTACGTCAGGAATGAGGTTTGACCATGAAGGCACTAACAATTGATTTCCCAAAAGAAGTTGGATTGTTTAGAAAAATCGTCAACGACCAATCAGAGTTTGAACGCTATTGGTCATCGTTGGAAAATTCACAATGCGCGTATATGTCTGTTTACGGTTTCCGAGCCGTCAAACCAAACGGTCGTCGCGCTGAATACAACACAGCCATCATCTCTCATTTTGTTTTGGACTTCGACAAGAAGTATCGTAAAGGAAGCAACATGATTGAGGTTGAAGGTGACGAGGTTGTCGAACAAGTTCGCCGTCTTCATCACTTTCTGCTTGAGCAGAACATCAAGCATGGTGTTTGGTATAGCGGTAATGGGTTTCACATTTGGATTGCTCTTGACAAAACGCATCTGCCATCAAACGGGATACAAGTTTCACACATCAAAGCAGCGGGTAAGAAAATTATCAATCAATGGAAGAAGGATATGGAATTGTATTGCATGGACCCGACTGTGCCGTTTGACACCGCGCGTATGATTCGTGTTCCTAATTCATACAACGCTAAACAGCACGTTCTTCGTTGGAGTATTCCTATGACAACAGAACATCTAAAATTAAGTTGGGATGAGATATGCGAGATGGCTAATAATCCTTTTAACAAAGCATACTACTACGGCGAAGAAGGAGTATCGTTACCTATCAAAGAAGTCAAAGAGAATCAATTTAGATTCAAAGAAACAGGTAAACCTGTTGAGTTTGATGCTGTCAGGATGGAAGGAGTTAAGATTCTTCCATGTCTTTCAGAATCGGCTTGTCAAGTGGGAAGCAACCCACCACACATCAGTCGCGCGAGTCTTGCAATTTACCTTGCTTCTCGACTTCGCAACTTTCTACCTGTGCATAGAACAACCGCGCAAATGAGAAACAAACATGTGTTGTTGATTCATGAGTTCATCAAATCGTTACAATGGGCTGACTACAATCCCGGCGTCACCGAGTATCAAGTGCGCTCTATTGTTGAAGGTGGTTACAGCGAACGCTGTGAAAGTCTGATAGGGAAGGGTCTTTGTATTGGTCGTTGTCGTTTATGGGATGGGACAGGTGATGTTCATGACTAAACAACTTATCAGATTTGCAAAAACAGTATTACGAGAAGGTGGAGAAATGACCTTACATGAAATTATGGACGCAATCAAGCAAAGATGGCCTCGACGAACACCAACAAGAGCATCGCTGTCGAATGTTTTAGCGAAGAATCCTGATTTTATTATCATGGATGAAGTGACGAAGGAATCGACTGTGTCATCAGCGAGTAAATATGACACATACATATGGGGGCTTATCGAATGAAGCCTCCATTGATTATCGACACAAACGAACGTGGCGCGCTTGTATCTTCTGTCGAACGAAGAGCGAAAACGAGAAGCCCTCGCATTAGTATTTCGCGAGAAAATCTTGTCAATGGTGATTACAAGTGTGGTGACTGGTTGATTGAAGCCAAGAGCGTCGATGACCTCTTCTCGTCAATACGAAATGGTCATCTTATGCGACAACTCGACAACATGGACGCCAATGATGGTAACTATGGTTTAGTGGTATGGGGAGAAGTCAAAGACTACGTCCGACGTGCGCAAAGTCGTGGTTCTTCTATAACCGTCAGTCAAGCATTGAAACAGATGTCGGGCTTTCTTGGGCGCGTCGTCGCAGATTTTGGTTGCTTGATTTATCGTGCGCCAAACGTTAGCGAAGCATCTCAATTTATGGTTGCTTTGCATGAAAAGACCTACAAAAAAGCAAGTCGGCATGGCGCACAAGCGGTGCGTCGTGTTAGCACAAATGATGTGCGCGCAGATATGTTGCTTACAATTCCCGGCATCGGTGCTGAAATGGCCGATGCGATTATCAACGCATGTGGTTCAATCGAAGAGGTTGCATGTGGAGAATGTTTGCGTGATGTTCCCCGTATGGGGAAAGTGTTGCGCAATCGTGTTATTGATGTATTAACAAGCGAAGAAGAAGTTCGCGTCGAACGGTGATACTATGATGATACCAATACGAATCAAATCATTTTATCTTTATTATAAGATAGTGATAAACAAGAAAATAAGAAATGGTTATAGGCCAACCACCATTCCCAAGAGTTGTCCGACCCAAAAAAAGGAGAAAGAAATATGCCCCAAAGACAATGGAACCAATACACAATAGTGAAAGAATACCCAATGATGAAAGAATACCTTGAGCGTTTCCGAACGACTTCGTTTTTCAACGAAGTTCCCGGCCTCATATCATTCTTCTATCTACAAGGCCAAGCCCTTGTTGACTATGCCCGAATACCCGTATGGGCGTCGGCACTTGACCCGCGAATACATGTATTTTGGATACAAGCAACGCGTTCAGGTAAGTCGATTGCTTGGGAATTTACAGGAGAAGTGGCCGACTTAGCAGGTCTGAAAATCGACATGTTCACAAGCGGAACTGACAGCGCGCTTATCGGGTCAATCGACTCGGTGAGTGATGGTGATGGTGGATACGACCTTGTTCAGAACGAAGGGTTGCTCGGTGGTAAGAAGTGTTTGAACTTCGACGAAGGTTCAATCCTTCTTCAATCCAACCCGAAACAATTCTTTTCAGAAGTCATTCTGTATCTTCAACAGGCTATGAATCCTGTCGGAAGCCACAGCAACACCTTAACCAAACACATGAAGAACGGAACAGTCGAAACAGAATCGCGTGTATCGTTTTGGATTACATCATTTCCGCCAAGCGGAGTCAAGGAATACGTTTTGACCAAAGGTCTTTTCCAACGCGTCTTGTTACTTTACCGACCGTGGAGTGATGACATGCGACAGATGGTATCTGAACGAAGAATGAGTGGTGTGTTCAAGGACAAATTAACCGAAGTTCAATCGCTCGACGATATTGCTCAACACTTCATTCGCATTCGTGAAAAGACAGAAGCGCGCCTATTGAACTGTGTTGATATGACACAACAAGAGTGGGAAGAACTCTCACCGGCGGGTAAGGAAGATGTAGCACGCGCTTGTATGCATGACATGTTCAATGTCGACCCATCCTTTGAACCTCAATTGATGGCTTCGACAGAAGAATACTACACACTCGTTCGTGGTATGGAGAAGCACTTGTCCGATGTTGTCTGTTCGTTCATTCCGAACATCCTCAATTACACAATCGTCTTCGCAACTCACATCGCATTGATGCGAGTCGAACGTGACAACATACCATTCGATGGTGAATGGAAAGTGACAGGCGACGATGTTGAAATGGCAACAGAAGTTCTTTACGACATTTATGAGCAACTCGTTCTTTGGCTTGAATCCGAAGTCGAGGTTGGTGCGAAAGCCGCTGAAAAGATTGCGCGCAAAGATGAATGGGCTAATGCATTCAAGGTTTGTAAGCAGACAGAAATCGAAGGTAAAGGTGAAGGATGGGTTCTCAAGAACGACATGTTTGACCGATATGCTAACCAACTTGGTAAAAGCAAGCCAACGGTTTACAAGCGATACAAAGACGTGGAAGGTCTTTTCAACACATTCCGTGTCGGCAATGCTGTGTATGTTCGATTCAAGGAGGACTAAGTGTGAGCAAAGTAATGGCACTCGATATTGAAACAGCGAACTACTCGCATGAGATTGGCGGTTGGGACAACACTCACTTGTTTGAACCAACAGTTGTTGCGACATGGGATGGTGAACAGGCACATGTGTTTACCAAAGCATTCAGTCATACTCAAAACATCGAAATTGATGGCGCGCAAATACACCCTCTTCACCCAAGAGATTTAGGTGAGCATCTTAAGAAGCATGTCGACAACGGTGGAGTCATCGTCGGACACAACATACGAGGTTTCGACCTTCCCGTTCTCCGAGATGCGCTTGATATGTTCTACGCAGGTGAATTGCTCAAAAGCGCAAGTAAGAGTCACGATACGGTTATTGATACATCGTGGTCAGTAAGAAGCGCGGCAGGTAAGAGTCATGGACTCGACTCGTTGTGTAAGCACACGCTTGGAAAAGGAAAAGAAATTATGCATTCAATAGACGCACCTGTTGCTTGGAAGGAAGGCCGAGAATTGGACGTTATGAAATACTGCATCGCAGATTGCCAACTCAATTATGACCTGTTTCTTCATGGAAGAAACGAAGGCTTTGTCAAAGGCCGTAATGAAGAGACAGGACTGATTGAGGAATACCAAATAGGATGGTGAAAAAATGTCAGAAGAAAGAAAGACAGGAAGAGAAGCCCAAATGAGTAATATCCGAGCCGCAGTTCAGGTAGCGGAGACCGTAAGGTCCACGCTTGGTCCTGCGGGTATGGACAAAATGCTCGTTGACGAACGCGGAGAAACGATTGTTACCAACGATGGTATTACAATTCTCCGAGAACTTGACACCGCGCATCCCGGTGCGCAAATGATGGTTCAAGCGAGTCAGACGCAAGAAGAAGTATGCAAAGATGGAACAACAAGTGTTGTTGTCCTCGCAGGTCAAATGCTCGCATTGAGCGAAGGACTCCTTATGCGAGGTATCCATCCACAAGTTATTGTGCGCGCATTTAACAAAGCATCGAAGATTACCCTTCGCAACATGCCTGACCCTGAAAACAATGTAGCAGTCGAGCATGTAGCCGCTACTGCATTGCGCGGTAAAGCATCTGAATCATCACTTGGATTTGCAGCACAACTTGTAGGAGACGCAGCGCATAGAGTCAATGGTGAATTGGACCGTGTTCGCATACTAACACAAGCAGGTGGTAGTATGGATTCATCGTATATTCACGAAGGACTCGTTCTCAACAAGACGTTTGTTAATCCTGATTTCGATGGAGGAAGCAGACAACATCCTCGTATCCTCCTTCTTGACGGTGGTCTCGACGGATTCAACTACGAAGATGTGCAAATGCAAATCAGCGACCCCTCACAACTTGAACAAATCCGCCAACAAGAGATGCAAATTCTAAGCAACGTCTCGTCTGTTATTGGTGAAATGTGCGACGTTCTCATTGTCCGAGACGGTGTTCATGAGGCTGTCGCAAAATACCTCGACAGTCAAGACGTTGGTGTTGTCAGTCGTGTGCAACAAAGCGACTTCGATGCTATCTCTCGCATAACAGGCGTATCAGCATACCATCGCATCACAGATGTTCCTGAAGACGCACACCTACGCATCGAAGGAACAGTCGCGTCGATTAAAATTGGCGACCTTGATTATGTATCTGTTTCAGCGAAAGAAAGCGACACACTTACCATGATTGTAAGAGGCGCAACTCGACAAACCCTCGATGAATACGAACGTGCATTTGAGGATGCTCTTGGTGTGGCATGTCTTTTCATGCAAGACAAGCGTCTGTATCCCGGTGGTGGAGCAGTTATGTCGAAGTTGTCCATGATTATACGCAAACATGCTACGGAGTCTCCTGACATGACCGCGCGTGAAAGAATGTGCATGGAAGCCTATGCTGATTCGCTTGAGATTATCCCTGCTGCTATTGCAAGCAACGCGGGTATGGACCCGCTCGACGTTGTTATGGAACTGCGTTCTTGTTCAGACTTAGAAGGTCTTTACATCGACTTCACAGGCGAAGGAAGAATTACCAACACAGCCGAATTTGGTGTGTGGGAACCCGCCGCGCTTATCGAGCAAATCATCAGTTCAGCGACAGAAGTGGCTTGTTCCATACTCCGCATTGACGACATTATTGCGAGGCGCGGACAATGATTGTTCCGTTGATAACAACGCTGTTCATCGTCATCATCGCCCTCGTAGCACTTGAGTTAATACTCTACTTGGCCGACCAAACGGTGCGCAAGATAAACAATATCCCTATTCCTGATTCTGTTGAAAGTGAGGAAGAGGAGTAAGACCTTCGGCGTTCTTACGTCGCTGTGCTTCCCGCGCTTCTTTTGCTTTCTGTTCCTTTAGGGCGGCTTGCCTTCGATTCTCTTCTGATGCAAAGTCAGTCGGTAAGAAGGCGGGTCGCCCATCGAGAGTCTTTTGTCCTTGAACAAACAACTTCTTCTGTTCTTTTAACAAGCGCATTGCTATTTCCATAGGTTCGCTATTTTCAAACAACCCATCATCTTTCGTTTTGTCATAATGCACAAGCCCTTCTTCATTCATTTTTTCCCAAAATGGTGATGACCATGACAACACCCCTGTCGGTTCGATATGTTCAACATCAGGGTGGATACTGCGAAGTTCGCTTCTGATGTCGCGCAACGCTTGTCTTCCATGACCTTTTCCTCTTTCCTCTTCGTGTGTTGCAAAAAGAGGTATGGATGCGTGTTTACCTCTTGATTCAATTATAGCGCGCACTTTATCATCCGGTGATTGATAAAGAAAGCGTTCTCCTTTTTGTGGGACAAAGTGATTTGAATAATCATATTCAAAAGCAGGGTTATCTTCAACCCGATAATCGTCAGGCATTTTTTTTGGTTCACCTGCGACCTGCTTTCCTGTCGCCATATCCCACATCGGAGCCTTAATGATGTTCACCATCTTGAGTGTTGAGCCGACCGACGGATGAGAGCGCGCCCTGTTGGTGTGTGGGTCTTCAGGAACGATTGTGCCTCGCTTGGTGTGGCTCATGTCTTTACCGCCCTTACCTGCAACACCGCGCTTACGACGCTCACGTTCTAAGTCTCTACGGTACTTCTTTCGTGATGGTGAAGATTCGTATTCTGTTTCATACTTGCGCTTATGCTCAATCGCTTTAGGAGACTTAGCCTCCTTGAGCATACGCCACCACCAATTCATGCGCGCACCTCACACATCGGGTTCGGGTCGGGGCATTCGTTGAACATGATGTGCTTCATGCGCACCTTCTCTTTCTCCTTCATCAAGAGGCATGATTCGTTTCATTTGACGACTCGTCTCGTCCTTCGCAGACCTGCGATACCTGTCGAGCATCTCTTTCTTTTGTTCAGGAGTTAATTTATCAAGCGCGTCGCTGAATTCAGTTCCCGTAGGTTGAGCGGTGATTGCATCAATAATTTCAGTTGGTGTGTCGCGACCGTAAAATCGGTCATCATACTTTTCCGGATTATCAACCAAGCGCGCATAATTCATAGCCGCAGGGTGAACGCTTTTTTCATCGTAAGTCGCCATGCTTGGGTTGCCTTTCAACAAAGCGAAGGCTTCGTCCATGACGTTGATTGTTTCAGATGACAATGCGCGCATGATAAATTCCTGATGCTGTCGTGAACCTCCACCTTGAATGTCTTTTGAACGCGGGTCGAAGGTGACACCTTCGTATTCTTCTTCTTGTGGTGAAGACATACGAGTGTTAGCCGCGGCTCTTGGTTTAGTGAAGACAGTTGATGGGAGATGAGAGACTGAATCTCCTCCACCTCTACCTTGTCTTCCTGTGGCAAACCCATGATGGTTAACCGCCGCTTGTGTTGTAGGCGCACCTGTAATACCTTCGACTGCATATCGACGCGCCATAGCGTCAACCGCTTCTTCTCCGTATTGCTCACTCAAAGCGGACAGTATTCGCCTCATTGTTCGATACTCATGGTCTTGAACTTCTTCGTGGTCCCTCTTATCAGGCCCTCTTGGTGCGAGTCTGAATGCTTCGTCAGGCAAATCTTTGTAGTCGCGCGCCGCATCTTCATCTGAAAAGCGGTCGATGAGCATGTTGAATGTGTTGCTGCCGACTTTCTCACCTTTGTCTTTCATGCGCTGAACGGCTCTTCTGAATCGTGCAGGGTCAATCCCTTTTCTTTGTAGTAATTTTACAGGCGTGTTCATCAAACCGTAGTAGATATTTTCTTGTTTTCGCTTTTCCTTTCCCGCGCTTGACCGACGTTCTATGGCACTCGCTTTTCGTTCTTCAAAGGCTTTCTTTCCGAGTTCGTCGAGCAATGCTTGAACATCGAATTGGTCTCTTCCTCCTTTCAAATAATCATCGAAATCTTCACCTGTTCGACGTTGGAACTCACCATAAAATTCGTCGGGGTCGATTTTTCTTTGCTCAAGAAATGCGTCTATATTGGTTCCCGTCCGCTCTTTTTCATTGCGCAACCTGCTGTATAGTCGACGGAGAGTAGCACGTTGTCCACCTCGATTTCGTCGCCTTCGCTGACGTCGCGGTGCGTCTCCCTCTTCGGCTTTTTTGACGTCACCTTTCTTTTTGGGTTTCGCACCAACGCCGATAACAATGACCATTCCGCTTTTCTTCGGTTTCTTTTCTTTTGCCATTTACTCAACTCCGTGATGTTTGAATTTTGGTTTGTTTAGTCTTGATTCGCGCCAAAGTGTTTCGCAGGACGGACACTCCCAAATCAGCACACGCGAATCTCTATCATTAACGTATCGCCCCTCAAGTCGGCGCGCGAGAACGTTGTCGAAACAACTTGGACATTTTTGTGATAAGCGCGCTTTTAACTTCCCCATCACTTCACGCCCTTTCGTAGTCCTTCCCAACACGCCTGTTGCAATTCCTCTTCCGATTCAAAGATGATGAACGAATCTTTCGATTCAATCGTCGCCATCCATGTCAAAACAAAACCTGCGCAAAACGCCAACAAAGCCCATATCCATATCATCATATCACCTCAAACGGGGTCGCTAACCCTCAAAATCGAAATGTTCGTCAATTGACTTGCCCCATCGCCTCGTAAATACCACGTTACTGCGTTACCTGTTGCGCAATGTATTCGTATGTAAATAGCCGTTGTGCTTTGAGTGTTGAACATAACGCTGTGCGACGGGTCGATGATAGGTTGAACTGTCGCACTCGTTCCGAAAAACTGTATGTTTCTGTCAAACGCAATGTTAGAAGCCCCGAATGCAGGGTCTTCTGATATTTTCAATTGATAGTCAAGACTCCCACTTACTTGCGCGTTCGTCTGAATCCAACCGTTGAACGTAATTTGATACAACCCTGCCGTCAAATCTATTTTATTCGTAGCCCCGCCCGATAAGCCGGCAAGAGTGATTGAACTTCCGCGAGTTGCCGTGATAGCAAATTTTGAACCGTCGCCTACTTCAACATCGTAAAAAGAATTACTCGCAATGTTCGCGCTGCCCGGAGGTAGCATACCCACCATCAAAACATCGGGGAGAGCAGCCGCCGCTCCTGCGGGTCCTGCGGGTCCTGCGGGACCCGTAGCACCTGTCGCACCTGCCGCACCTGCCGCACCTGTCGCGCCATCAGCACCGTCAGCACCGTCAGCACCGTCCGCTCCCGCCGCGCCCGTAGCCCCTGCGGGTCCTTGTGGACCTGCGGGTCCTTGTGGACCTGCGGGTCCTGTTGCTCCCGCCGCCCCCGCTGCGCCTGTTGCTCCCGCCGCGCCCGTAGCCCCTGCGGGTCCTTGTGGACCTGCGGGTCCTTGTGGACCTGTCGCCCCTGCGGGATAGTTACATCGAATCCAAGCATTCCCTTCGTAAATCAATGTAGCGCGCTCTGTTGTAGCAATAGTAGCGTTTAAGTCAGCCGAGTCGCCATAATTATCAAACACAACAGAACCTGCGCCCTCGTTGCATATCTCTATGATATGTCCTTCGGGGAACTTGTAATTTGCGCTTCCGTCACGTTCAGGATTAAGTGTGATAGTAACACCACCGTTTGGCGAGAGCATGAAGAATGAATCACCATCAGCCGTGATAACCCATGTTCCGTTTGTCGTTAGCGCGGTGCTTGTTGCATCAACACCACGACCCTGCAAACGCACAGCGTAGTGTCCCGTTTGTTCATTGTTGCGCCCTGCAAAGTAAAATGAATCAGCGGCGTGTCCACCACCCCTATCAGCACCGCGCGATGGTCCTTGACCGTATCCTGCGTCGCTCGCTCCCGGTGGTGATTGGCTAAATGAACCGTAGCGCGGATGACTTACCCAATGCACGTTGATAGTGTCGGAGACTGTAAGTTCTCCGTTGTCGTTGTGAAGCGCATTAAGGTGTTCGATGGTGTTCACTCCTTCGTTGCCACCGTCGTTGATTGCACCAATAGTTCCACCCGCGCCTGTTGGGTCGATAGTCCCAACAGATAGTGGCACGCGGTAATCAGCCGAGCCTTCGATAAAGACGCGCTTGTCATTGATTTCAATGATGTTTAGATTGTTCGACCCACCACCACTTGCAACGAATTGTACGCGCACAACAGCGAGAACGATGGTCTTGTCGTTATCGTGAGTACCGCCTGTGTCATAATCAATAAGATATTGATTTGCTGCTGACGCATACAGACCTGTGGTCGTATCAACAGGACTGCCCCCTTCGTAGTGGACTTTGTTATTACCTCCGCTTGGCGCAACAAAGATTGTGTAAATTGCTTCTTGGTTAGCGGCAAGTGTAAGCGCACCTGTTCCGTGTGAACCGTTGTTGAGGTCAAGTGTAATCGTATCACCAACACCATTCCCGAACTCATACACCGCGCCATCAAGAACGGCAAATCCACCGCTAACGGTGAGTGTGCTACTTGTGGCTTTTATCATCGAGCCGGGTTGATTACCTGTGTTTGTAGCGTTGCGCGTTGAGCCATATGCTCCGTCTTGGTATCGGAGGATTCCGTTGCCCTGCACGCCTTGAATCAGATTGGTAAGCGTTGTAGGCGACAACGAATCGCCGTCTCGTAGTCCGTCTTCACCGAGCGTATTTTGCGCGGCTGTATGCCCTGCTATGTTATCAACCATGCTTCAACAACCTCCATGCTAATGTCATTGGATTACTTCTTGTGAAAAGAGGATGACTTGCGCCTGTTATGTTCAACCCCGCGTTTGTCGGTTGACCATCTCTTTCGCGCAAATAGGTTGCGGGTAATCTGTGTCGAAGGTCAGGATGATTGAGAGGATTATTTGCTAATTCTTCTGCGGATAATTGATGTGGAACCCTTGTTTGTTTCATAGGCGAGTCTCGTCTGAAACCCAATCTTTTTGGGTCAATAATTTGCTTTACACGCGTATGGTCTTTATCCAATACAGCGACAGGTTTGCTACCCGTTTTAGGCATTGCATTTTCAAAATCATAATCTCTTCGATGGTCTTCTTCGCGAATATCGAATTCTGTCATACCTTGCGCGCCTTTATTATCAGCACCGGGATGATGCGTCGGTTCAAGCGTGCCTGTTCCTCGACAAGTATAACAATCGACACGGTCATCAGGACTGCCGCGCATAACACCGTCTAAGCCACCTTCATCGAAAGCACCAACTCCGTTACAATTCGGGCATTTGTATTCATCATCAAGCGGGTCTTTGAATTCATCAACCATGCTTCAACAACCTCCATGCTATGTCCATCGGATTGCCCCGCCGAAAAATCTCCGCCGCAGGGTTTTTCATTGGTGTTCCTGTTCCCGCGAAAGGTGTAAAACCAAACGTCGGTTGACCTTGTGCGTTGATTTGAGCATAAATTTTTGCGCCTTGTGGTTTTCCCACATCAAGATTAAACTTATCTCGCGCTTGTCCTAAGATACTATCCGGATGATATTCTTTTTCGGCAACAAGTTCTCCATGCTCATGAAGGTCAAAGGGGGTTTCATCGACGGTATCGGTGTCTTCGGGATGACGCAATTCATCGGCGTGAAGACCTGTTCCTTGACAGGTCATACAATGTATTTTGCGCCCATCGTGCATCCCATGACCGCCACTACCATCGCATTCTTCGCAAGGCATGTAATCGTCCACCATCATGACACCTCCAATATGAATGAGAAGCGCACTTCGTTTTCAGCGTTCTTCGTGAATGAGTTGATGTCAGCGCGATATACAGGGATAAACTCGCCAGTCGACGCGTCTTTGTATTGGATGTAGACTTCTTGCACAGGTTTGGCGAAGACGTATGAGGCGTTAAAGACTGCCTCAACTAAGAGACTCGTATCGTCGATAATCTGTATGCGAGGTGTTGCTCTTGCAAGTGTGCGCGCTCCACCATCTTCGGATGTTGCAACTGTTCCGTCGCTTCCTATGTGGACTTCCGTAATCAACGTAGCGAGATGCTCAATCAAGCGTCGTTTAACAGCGTTGAGCATTGGCATTAAATCTTCCTCCGTATCTTACGTCCTTTCGTTGTTCTCATCTCGTGAGCGCGCGGTCGAAGCATTCGCATCTCCGCTATGGGTGAGGTTATCGCGCTCCCACTTACCAAACTTACGCCTGTAAATGTTGTGGCTGTCTTACCGCTATACGATACAAATGATTTGTTGTCGAGGATGAGATGACCGCTATCAGCAAATCCTGTTGTGGATGCGACTGTGATGGTGCTACCTGCATGAGTGCCATTGATGCGCGGTGTAATACCAAAACCAAGTGCTGACCGACCTGCACCATATCCGCTGTTGCGATGACCCAACAACACACCTGCGTGAAGGTCGGGAGACGCGGATAAGCCAAACCTGTTTGTCTTTGTTCGTGCGAGTGTGGATACAACAGGACGAACTGTAAGCACTCCTGCTACGCGCATGTTTGCTTCGCCAACACCACTCTTGTTTATCTTCGTAATTTGAAACGACCTGTCGACTTCGTCTTCTTCTGAACTTACGTCGCCGTCGTCTCCCAAGCCTGTCAGGATGGCTTCAAGACCTGCCTCGTAAGAAATCATCTGAACGTCTGTTTCTCCTGTCGATGAATGCGTCAATTCGATAATTGCCTGTTTTACATTTCCAATTTGAGATTTGTATTCAACAATGTCTCCCGGCTCAAAATCCCACGATTGAGAATGACCTTTGGACGACAAAGCACCTTGCGCTTTTCTATTCAATCGCAACGCCTGTCCTGCTGATTTGCGCGCTTTTGATTCGTTGTTTGCAGTAGGGTCAAAGGTGGACATCTGTTTGATTGAACCGTGTTTCTTTTGCAGTTCAGCGTCATCGACCTGTGCGCTGATAACATCGTTTACAGCAATGCCCTTTCCTTTGACAGTCATTCGATTTGCAACATCAACAACGGGGTCAATTTTGGTTTTACCTACACCGCGCTGAATACCCAACTCTCGGTCCTTAATGTTGAAAATCTTTGGCGCATAAATAAAATTGCCAAAGCGGTCGTAATACATGACATAGTGGTCGTGTCGCGCAACAGCGCGAACAGCAGTCGGTAGAACAACGGAATTGAAATTCTTAGCAACAAACAATGTGCTGACACCTTTTGTGTCGATGCTGTTCAATCCATGCAATGCTTTGTCAAACAACTTTTCAACCAAATCTGTGCTACGCAAACCAACGCTAACTGTTTGACCCATGTAAACGTGCGACGTAGCACCCATTTGAAAGTCTGCTAACCTGCGTCCTTTCATGTTGTTCAACACAATTCTTGCGCCCTTGTTACTGCTCACAATCTTATCTGTTCTCAATCGAGTGGGTGTGTTGTCAGCATCATACAGCAACATTGGGCGAGACGACGTTGCGCTTAACTGTTCACCGTTGAAAAACGGCGCATCTTCATGTGCTGTGTGTGCTAATCGAACGCTTGATTCTTCTTCGCTAAGTCTGTATCTGCGCGCATGTGATGGTTGAAAGTCTGATTGTTTTGGTTTTTTGATTTGCACTTTCTTGCTAAGGCTTTGAGTTGTCTCGTAAACAACGTGATGAACAGCGTTATCGACGAACACAGGCTCTTCTGCTATCGCGCCTACTTCGTCATGCAACTCGTTCATGCGACCTTTGCTTGGCGCAACGTGCGATGCGTTCGCGGGTGATGGAACGCTATACGTCATGCTCCCACCCCATTGTCTGTTCTGTCTCCTTCGTTTGTGTGCGTGCTTGTATTCAATGAATCACCCGCATACAACTGTTGTGTGTAGCGCGGTTGCACGTTGTAGTCGAGTCGAATAAATGCGTCAGCACCATCTCTTACCGACTGACGTCGCGATGCGTCAGCCCTGAAATGTTGCGAAGTGTTGCTTGTTACAATCATGCGCGCTACTGCTTGTGTCGAAACAGTTGTAAAATCACTCGCCTCGCTTCCCGGTATTTTTGGACCAACGCTTGCAGGTGCGGCTGTGTCAGATAAGTCAAAGAGATACACAGGCGCGTAAGGAGGGTTGTTTGGAGCGGGATTTGTATTACGCATGTATGCTGATGCGGAGTCGGCGGCGCGTGCGTTTGGTGTGTCGTAAACGAATACACCGTAGCGTCCTGCGGCGGTAGCCGATAGCACATGCGAAGTATCGTCGCGGAACAACTCGACGTGTTGATTGTCAAGCACACGAACAGGACGCACAAGGAATTTGATGGTCGTGTCTTTTGCATTTGTTTTGTAGGATGTTGAATCATGAATGCTCGTCTGATACGGATTAGTTGTAACTCCCGAAGACGCACCCCAATGATGGTCATTGATTACCTCACCGTCAGACGATACTTCCAAAACATATGTGCCGCCGATTGGTGGGATACCATGCGTTGTTCCAAACTTCAACACCTGTTTTGCTGATGAGAAATTAAGCGTGTGAAGATTGAGATTATCAACCGCGCGATTTGCTGTGCTGACGCCACCTGCGAGAATAAATCGTTGACCAATTTGTTTGTCTGTGTGTAGGCTGTGCGCTTCTGTGCTTGCAACAGCGTAGTTTGGTGCAACTTCACCATCATTTTCTCCAACAGTCATCGCGTCTAAACCAATACGCGGTTTTGATTTTGCAATTGGTTCTTGCATAAATGTGAAATTTGATTTCTCAATGTTTGTTCCAATATGCGCTTCTCGTTTTAACAGACCGTCTGAACCTGCGAGTTCCAATCGTGCGCTGATTCCTCTTGGCATTTCATGAGATTCCAATTGAACGTTTGAAGGTCGAATAAATCCGCTTGTAAATGGAGGCTCGCTTGTATGATGCGACAGCACCAAACCAAACGGACGTATATCTTCAGATACATTTTGCAATCTGTCTTCGTTAAAGTATGTTGGATAGCGCACACCGCGCCCATCTCCCCTATCACCAACTCGCTTTGCAGTAGCAGGGTCGAAGAAATTGACCGATGCTTCCGCTGTTCGTAGCCCTGCGTCCGAATACATTGACTCGGCACTCTTGGTTCGGTCGGTTGCGCGATACGCGTCTTCAGGGTCCCACGATGGTCGAATACCAAAACCGCGCACAGGGAAACGACGAACCTCTTCGCCAGTTGTATTGCCCCACCAGTCAATCATGTAGTGTGCTTGAGCAAGCGCAAGATTAACTCGTTGTTGCAAAACGTTGGTGTTGGCTTTGTATCCTGCGGGAGTGTCAGCGTGAAACTTACGAAGCGTATGTGTGTTATTGATAATGTTGCGCACCGCGCACCCAAACCCTTTGGTCATACGACGACCATCGCTGTATCGTACTTGTTGAAATTTAAGGTCGCTTCCAATAAGCGCGGATGCATTGGTTTGACGTTCAATAATTCCAACGTATGCAGGATTGACCGTCGACGTAGGCGTTGATGTTGAACTGCCTGTTTGCGTCGTCGTCGTCATTGTAGCACTTTCGCTGCTGACAAACGCACCTTCGGCTTGATAATGGAAATGAGCATGTGGGTCGCGCAATGCTTGGTTTGATTTGATAGCCCAACGCGGTCGATTGTATGGTTGTCGAACTGATACGCGGTATCCCCATCCTTGATTTTTATATGTGCTTGCAACGCCGTTAATGGTTTCAGTCAGCGTTTCAACGTTGCCGTTGGTGACAGTTAATCCTTTCGCGTCAGATACTTGTTTGATGTTGGGGTCGTCCCACTTGTTACGCCATCCCGGTGCGGCAGTCCCATACAACGACAATGAACTCATTTGCGCGCCAAAGCGATGACCACCCGGCCAAAATGCACCAAGATGGAATTTCTTCGGTGACGTCTGACTGTCTGTTCCTGCTTGGTTTGGATAATTTGAATCGGGGTATGTGTCGGTCAAATCGTCACCCGGTCCTTCCCACGTCTTCATTCGGAATTTGAATGGACCATCGCTCATCGCGTATGTGAATTCATGATAGTGCATGGTCTCAAAATGTTCAGGCGCATGATTGTATGCTTTCAAATCAACTGCCGCATCACCCTTAGCAGTTCGACTATCTGAAAACCATGTCATCGGACGACCAACGTTGTAATGCCACATACACAAATATGCGTCAGGTATATGCAAAGAATTTGTATCGCGCGTTCCTGAATGCAATTGCAACAAATTTCTTGTGGCTACACTCGCTTCCGAGTTTTTGTAAACAACGTTTGGTTGGAATGTGTTAAAAGGAGAGGATAATCGAACTGTCGCGCCTTCAACAGCCGCCGCCCAAAACCCGCTTGTTACAGCAGTTACGGTATTGAAAACAACTGTTGAACCACTTCCTGTTTGACTGATGTGTCCTCTATCGTGATATGTTGCTGTCTGTTCGACGCCGTTAGCATCAACAATAACCAAGTGGTGATTATAATAATCGACGCCGACCATCGGGAATAGCGAATTGTTACGAACAAAAAGTTTACTTGCGCCTTGATTGCCATACTCAACAATAGCAGTTGGTGTCAGCGCGGTCAAATATTCTGTGTAAACATCAAGATAGTGCGACGGGTATCCAAGCATTGTCGTTTGAGTTCCTACACCGCCAAGTGTTGAGCGACAGAAATGATAGTAGTCGTCAGGCTGATATTGGTCAATACGTTTCCAATTATTCGGTGTTGTAAAAATTGTTGAAGACTTGAGAGCAGCAGACCACCACGCGACAGTTACAGTATTTGCAGGTGTGGCTCGATGAAACATGTTTGGATGATATGGTAGACTGCGTCGTGTAAATGCTCCTGACGACGACGCGTTGACACCGAAGGGGTTGTTAAGACCAAGCATAGGTATGTTGGTAAATTGTTCACGCGTTGATGGGTCAATGTCCAACATAACTTCGTTGAGATATATTTCACATCCGCGCGTGTCAGCCATCGTCGCTTCTGACAAAATAAGGTCGCGACCCTGCATGGCTACAACCGTAACAACAAGTTGGTCGGTAAGTGTGCGCACCGTTGTGTTTGTTCCGCTTGGGTCTTCAGGCGCGTCGTTTGACACAAATGCTGTATTCTCGTTGTTCCCCATGAACTGTTTACTAAACAGGTTTGGCTGAATGACAATTTGATACGCGCCAACTTCGGCAGGGTCAGGGAAGTGCCATTGAGTGTTGTAATTTGTTCCGCTTTCAAGTTGAATACGATGACCACCTGCGGCGTTACACGACGCGCTATCGTCAGCGATACCATACCCGTCAAAGCGTATTTTTGTTTCAGTCAAGAGCGTAAACCCATCGCCGTGTATATCGCTTGGAGGGTGAGGCGCGGTCGTTCCTGAAAACCACAAAAGAGGATTATGAATTGTTTTTGCTGTATCGAAGTCCGTAGCACCAAAACAAGCGCGCCCTGATGCGTTTAACTTTTGATATATAGGGTGAGCAAGATGACCCGGCATCATCGCCATTGTTGGCATAACGTAGTGATGACCCATGCGCGGTAACGGCATAGGTGTTAATTTGTTTGCAGCGCGCACTAACGTAGCAGGATTTGTTCCTGCTGATAACGTTGTCCAATTAGTCAAAGGCTTGTCGGGACTGTTACCACTTACTTCTGCATGGTCACGCAACCGTCGCGCAGCAAACTGTCGTGTTGAACCTGCGGGTATGTAGAATGACGGTTTGATAGCGTCGTCTTCTTTGGCTGTAAAGTCGGGTGCGAACGTAACGCCGACAAACTGTGTTCCGCCATCGGGCGCATCTGTGAATGATGCAATTGTGCCGTTGACTGACAAGAAGTAGCGTCCATCAGGTGTCGGGTCTTGTTTCCAAATGTCAGCAACGATAGCCTCTTTGGTCGTAATTGTATTTGTTCCAATATCGTCAACTGTAAGACGGTTGAGTGTCATAGCGTTGTTGACAATACTCAATGGCTCGCGCTCGGTGTAAGTGTAACCCATCTTGGTAATGTGGAAATACAATGCGCGGTCGTGGGGTTCGTATGCCGTTTCAAGTATATTGCGCGATTGAAGATTGTTGTTGCTGTCAGGGAAGTTGTTTGGGTTCTGATTGATGTGTTCGTAGCCTTCTTGTTCCCAACGAGGTGCAGTCTTTGGTCGTCCTGCGTCAGACTCAAACGTGTCGATAACACCTTGAATAGGTTGACTCGGATGTTGCAATCCGCCACCACCAAGCGTTTCGTGTTGATAGGCTTGTAAACGGTCAAAACCTGCGCGGACAAGGATGTTTCCGGGTATTTCATCGTGATTCGGCAACTGAATCTTCATGTTTGGTTGCACACCTGAACCTGCAAGTGCAGGTGCGAGTCCTTCGTTTTCGCGGTCATGTTGTAATTCGTAGTCGCGAATAACAACACCAAGCGGAGAACCGCCCTCAAGCGTGTGTTCTTGACCTGTATCATCGACAACAATTATACTTTCAAATTGCATTTCTTCGTTCGGTATGGTAAGTGCGTTGCGCACTTCATATCCAAATTGTTCAGCAAGAGCAGGATGAGCCAACTCCTGTGCTTGAATAACAGGATACATTGCAGCGTTAGTTGTTTCAAACGAAAAGCGAACGTTTCCATAAATTGTTTCGCCAAATTTAACGTAAGCATCTCCAACTTTGTGAACAGCAAAAGGTACTGACCCAAGACCGCGCGCGTTTTGAGCAGGTAATGTGAGGTTTCCACCACCCATTCGCTTCCATACAACGTGTTCAACAAAGAAGTTTCTTGCCGCGCTACGTTCTTTCCAGTATGTGTTAATGCCGTCGCGATGCGCTGAGTAATCGCTATACCCTGTCATTTCGACTTTGGCAGTTTCAGCATCAAACAAATTATCGTTTGGATACAACGCATTGTTTGGATTTTCTTGTTTGTCGAAAAACAAATCGCCTGTTGGAAACAAACACGTTTCACCCTGCGTAATACTTGAAGACGCTGATGTTGTCCATAGTGGTGATGCGTCTGTTGGTCGAGTCATCGTTGTATCATACATCGCTTCAACGTGTGGTCCCGCATTTGATTCAGCATTGTATCGGTCGTTGTTGAATCGCTCGTTATGATATGTGGTTACGGTTCCTCCTTGCGTTCCGCCCCATTTTAACTGCAACATATCTCCACCTGCTTTCTGTCCGTTACGCGAGGCTTTTGCAATAATTGGCAAATCGCCTTCATAAGAAATAACAATAAAATGACGCTGATGCAAACCTGTTGCTTCGTGTAATGTTGTTTTAGGTGTCCATGTATATTCAGAACCATCAACATCGTTCGCTTCAACTATCCATTTAATTGAAGATGGTTGATGACAACCAAGACCTGCACCATACGGACTGAACCCTAACATCGGATGCCAAGCACCAAGACCTGCGCTTACGCGATTGTCTCCTGAATCAACAACGGCAAGGCTGTTAAGATAAGAATAACGCTCACCATGCCAACCAACAGCCCCAACCGCGCGCGTTCTATCAATTGCATCTGTCACACCGCTAAAATGCACTTGTGTTGTTGCGTAATGGTCGAATGGACTGTTTGACATTTGACCTGACGTTGTTGCACCTGTTTCACGCGCCCCTGCTGAAATTGCTTGAAATCCATTATCCCATCGAAGATTACCTGCTTTTGACCAAACGAAAACTTTGTGACCTGTTCCTACGACACTGGACACATCACCTGTTCCGGACAACGCACCCTCTTCTAATCGCTTAGTTCCACTACGGAAATTGTCTCCAAGAACAAAAGTACCTTGCGCTACATCATAATGTGAATAGTATCCATAGTATGATTTTGTGCCATTACTAACGCGTATCCATCCATTTTCAGGAAGAGTCATAGGAAGAGCAGTACCTACGTTAACAAGTCCATGAGGTTCGTCTGTATAAGTCCCAAGAGAACCTACGTCTATCCATCCGTATCGGTCTTGTCGTTGCGCGTCCTGAAATGATGGTAAGAAAGAGCCACCCATAGCCTTGAGATTTGAACGACCGGGATATGTATTGATTGCGCAAGCAATAATAGCAGCCATTTCTTCGCTGTTCTGACATCGCGTTGCATCAATTAAAAATACGTCGTCAGGGAGCGCGGCACTTCCTATACCGTTTTCATAGTCAGTAAGAACTTGCGAACCCACTCGGAACATTGTTGCGTTAAGCCCAAGCCTGTCAATGTACGAAACAATTCCGTTTACTGATTGAACAAATTTTGCAGTAATAGGATGTGGAGCATTCTTACGAACGCTGTTGTCAAACCACGAACCACCTGCTGTGTATCCACCGTCGAAATGATAAATCAATTTGTTAATGCTGAAATTTGTAATTGCTGATGGGAAACGAGCAGTAGCAGCATAATGTGAAAACGGATGCGCGTATTCATTTGATGCAGACTGTGTTATTGCTGTTGGTGCAAAGAAATGACTGCTAACGTAGCGCGCTTGTGTCGACATTGTTTGATTGAATGCGCTGTTTGGTGAACCATACGATGGTTCCCAATGTCTATACGTTTCGTAAGGGAATACGTTGTTTGCACCATACGCGTCTGTTGGAGGTAAGAATTGATTGCTCGCGCCATTGAGCGTTCCGTTGCTTAATTCGTTTGGTAAGAAGTATCCTGACTCGTTTCCTTGACTGAACGTAATTCCCATAGACCCATCAAGCGAGCAGTATTTTTTCCATGCGGCAGTCCATTTTGCTGATGGCTCAACTGATTTAGTTTCGTTGGCGGCTAACTCACCACTCCAATGTTTAGGAACAGCCTGACCGGGACCGAATACCATGTACGCGACGCTATTTGTACTATCAGAATATCGAGCGTATGGATGAGCAAATCGAAGAATAACAGGCACAGGCTGTGCAATTTTGACATTGGTGTAAGTTGTGCTTGGAATGGTGTGTGTGTTTGTGTTGCCGTCGAGGTCGGTGTTTAATACAAAGTCAGCGTTAGCAAATGGTGGAGTTGCTTCTCCGCGATGTTGGTTTGTTAAAGCAGTAGCAGGGAACATAGCATACAAGGCCGCTGTATCAAGAATAGCGTGCGACCCCATTTTCTCACCGATGTCTTGCAAACCTGCGCTTCCTGTCGGACCACTTGCATACGGATGTTTGTTATGTGTACTGTAATCAACGCGAGAACCATCGTTGATGTCCATTACAACGCCGCTAAAACCACCACCAAAGTAAAGGGGTACATGATGGTCAATGCTGTCTTGCGCACCTCTAAAATACAACAACGGGTTGCCTCTTCGGTTGGCTCTTAATCGTAACCCCTGAACTTCATTGACATATTTTAGCGGTTGCATAACCAAATTTGTAGCAATAAGGTCTTTGAAATCACCTTTACTATCGTGATGATGCCACGCGATAAGATGGGCTGAGACATTGGTTGGTGCAATGATTGAACTTAAAGCCGCGCAAAATAAATAGGTATCTTCGTTGATGTCCATTCGTCGAAACGGCGACCATGAACCATCAATTGCACCACCAAATTCAGTTGACGAATCTTGATTGAGATTGCTACCACCGCTGATGTGTTGCAATTGCCATGCGTATTGACGGCCAACAACAGCAAAGTTATGCGGGTCGCGCAATTGAATTTGATAAGTGTCGTGTGCAGTTCCAGCCGGATAAGTCAATCCATTTGTTTGCGGGTCGATTTCGTGCGTGTTTGATTCAAGAGCAGGTGTAATATGGTCGCCTTCAAAACGAGTAAATTTATTACCGCGAAGATGTTTTTGCCACTCATCAGTTGATACAGCATTGTTTGTTTGATTGATAAGAATAGGCGTTGCTGTGTTTGCATTGCTTCCTTTGTATCGCGTTGAAATTGTAAGAAGAGTTGAAGGAAGGTATCCGCAATCCAACATTATATCGTTTAAGTCTTGAACCGTTGTTGCTCCGCCGTATTGACCACCACTTCCAGACGAAACAGCAATGTGTGGACTTTCTTTTATGCTTGCGCTAATGCCCCAATCTTTTGATAGCGAAACAGAAAACATATCGCGCAATGGTGTAACATTTTTGTTTGGATTGAATTTTGTAATTTTAATTGCGGTCTGTGCATTTTCGCCCATAATTTCTTTGTATGTTCTTCCGTCAGGGGCGCGCATATGACCGCAATCGAAGTATTGGTCGTCTTCGTTTGGGTCGACTGTAAACGCATAGGCTGTTGCGGCGGCAATTAGTTCGTCGGTTACGATGGTTGTTTGGTTAAGATGAGGGCTAATAATAACAGGCGCGTTGTTATTGCTAACACTTGTTGGTCCGAAATTTGCCGCACTTCCAAACCATTGTTCCATGTCATTAGCGTTTACACCTTGTAAACCCATGAACGCGTGAAGCCCTCCACGTCCGTTGTGTGTTCGCGATGTATATGAGAAAACAACACCAACATCATTGTAAGTTGTTCCTGACGCAGGTATAGCCAACCATACTAAACCACTATCGGGAAACCCCATCCATCCAAGTACGTCATCTACGTCAGGCAGTTGATGCCATATACCACCATTGTGATAACCATAACCACTTGCTTGATGTAAAATCAACGTGTTTGGGCTGTTGTATGTTGAACCTGTTTTCGCTGTCGTAGCCGTTCCAACCGTAACAGCGTATCCTGCGTTTGGTGTATGCACGCCTCGCCATTTGTTTCCTCGCCATTCATGACTGTTTGTAGCCGTGTAAAAGAAAGGCGTTCCTTGTTCTCCATCTCCCCACATATTTGCGCCGATAGTAAATCCACCCTGCGCAATATCTCGGTCATCAAAATAAATCATGGTTTCTTCGTCAATCGTTGTAGGCAAAACAGTATTTTTGTTTGTAAATTCTTCACCTGCGCGACGGTAAACGTAACGAAGTATGTGTGATTTACCGCGATGGTCAACGAATTTTAAACCATACAGATTTGCGTTACCAACAATTGTATCGTTTGTTTGAGTTGCGGGTGCGTAAATGCTGTAAGTCCCGTAATACGATGACGTTGTTGCAATGTATTGTCCATACACTTTGACAAATCTTCCTGTTGATTTTCCATTTTCACCAAAACCCCATTCTCCTGCATCAGGAGCAAAACCGGGAATACCTGCCGCGACAACACCACCAAAGTTAATGCGTGCTTTAGCGCGCGTTCCTGTTTGCAACCCTTCTCGGATTGTGTATTTTTGACCTGAATTTTCAAATGACTCCATCGAACCGCTATTCGATGAACGACCCGTTGTTGCACCTGTGTTAGGCGTTTCAAACCCTTCCGCTGTATTGAAATTTTCATCGTATCCAAGATGTAAATTTGTGATAAATTCATCTGCTGTTTCATCCAATGCTACATATTCGCGCAACGTAGTAATTGGTGCAAACGGTTTACCATTTTTGTCGATTGGCATTGGTGCAGGATGCATGTTTTCACCTGCAATTTCAGGAGGTGTGCAGAAGAAATTGCTGCAGC
>Ga0208666_1000085_pt1 | contig 40351 bp, 43 predicted proteins | sample 5B_taG_FD_184078 | JGI IMG/M metagenome (GOLD analysis project Ga0208666, IMG submission 184078) | Marine viral communities from the Subarctic Pacific Ocean - 5B_ETSP_OMZ_AT15132_CsCl metaG (SPAdes) (version 2) | ecosystem: Environmental > Aquatic > Marine > Oceanic | place: Pacific Ocean...
AAGAGGCTACCCGCTCGCTGGTTTCCAAGCAAAGAACTGCCCGCAACAACACCATCAATAATTCCTTGAGCATGATGGCAAGAAATGCCAAGGGTTCGGGTGCAAGTGCAGATGAAGCGGGCCGCCTCCAAGTAGGCGTGGGACACTTACGCAACTTCGCTACACGCGCAGCACCGCTGGATGACCTGAACGAAGTGCTTGCCGACCCGGCTGCGTTGGCTGAACTTCAGATGGCTTTGCAGGGGGTCAGTCCCGGCACTTTGTCAAAAAGCAAAAGGGCGTTGATCGACAACCAGCGTGACGCAGAGTTTGTTGGCGAGCCGTATATGATGAACCCGCAACAAGACTACCCCGCGTTGCACTCTGCTTTGAAAACCATGTTTACTTCAGGCGGCATGGCAAATGCTATCAATGTAGACGCAGCAGTTGCCGCCGTTCTTGAAGCGGAGAATGTGATTGTTGACCCGGCATCCCTTCGTGCCAGCGCACGACTTGAAGTTAGCAGCCGCCTAAGCAAATATGGCACGCCTAACAAAAGTGCGGAGCGTAAAGCGTTTGAAAAGGATGACACCAACGTACCAGATCGGTTTACGCCAAAGGGCGATGGGTACGTTGATGCGGGCGGCAGAGAATACACCCTCGAAGAAGTGAAATCTGATATTAACAAACGAGATTTTATCTCTCGTGCGATGAGTCTCGCTTCCGACTTTGTAAATCTTAACGAAATGCCTGAAAAGTATCAACGGCTCGCGGAAGCGGGCAGTGACGCACAAAAGCCACTAGTAGAACTTTACTTCTACTACGAGTCCATGCTTGACGGAAAGCGGGAAGCGGTTCAATCAGTGAAACGCATGGAAGAAAACCCTAGCGATATTCGGTCAAAACTAAAAACGATTCTTCAAGCAGCAGGATTTAACGTTTGAGCGATCCACTATTCGACAACATAAACCTCGACTTTGAGTTCTTAACCAGAGAGCAGGCGGCCCGGCAACGGTCTGCACCAACAGCCGAGGATATCTTCAAGTTCCTGCCGGGGATTGAGGATGTTGTTGATCGTGAAGCCTTTACAGCGGAGTACGACAAGGGCATTGCTGCGTTAATGAACTCCGACATTGATCGCATGGACGGCTTCTTTGAAGCGTTTGGCGAAGAAATGTTTCGTCAAGAGCAGTTGTTGTTGGCGGTGGATGACCTTGACCTTAACCCCTTTACCGATGACAAAACTGTTGAGGGAGAGACTGCGGCACGAAGAAGAGTTGTCGAAGCAAGAAGAGCCTTGGAAATGCAGGGCAAAGAGGGGGAGACCGGGGTATTTACAGCGCAGGGAGGTCGTGGTCTTGGCGAATCCATAAACGAGATGCTTGTCACGCCTGCCATCACTGCTTTTGGTGGCGGCCTTGCTGGTCTTTTTGGTGGTCCGGCAGCACCAGTAACTGTACCCGCTGGTATGGCTGTGGGGTACAAAGGGGGTCAGGCTCTTGGTGCGGCACGACTTGCTGACCGCGTTTACAACCAGTCCATGATGGAGTACCAAAACAACCTGATGGAGGAAAACAGGAGAAGGTACATCAATGGCGAGGACATGATCTCTTACGACCTAGAAGACTCTAGGCTTTATGCTGGGCGTGCTGTTGCGGTCGAACTGATGATGGAGTTGACCACCTCAAGAATACCGGGTCTTCGCACAGTTCCAAAAGGTGCAAAAAAAACAGGAAAAGGGGTCGGCGGAAAAGCCGTCACAGACTTTACTGACGCAGAACTCAGTGCCATTCGCGGCGGAGCCAAACAACACGTTAGAAAATTTGCTGCTAACACTCTTAGGCAGTCGGGCCAAGAGGCGTTTGAAGAAGGGTTTGCAGGACTTGCCAATGATTCCCTTGCTGAATTGCAGGAGTTCGTTTCCGGCGACGAGTTAAATGTTCAAGGCCGGTTTGACGTAGGCGGGTATTTTCAAGATGCATTGCTTGGGGCAGTGGGCGGGTCTGCGTTTGGCAGTTTGCACTACACCCAACAAGCCGCCGCCAGTGTTGGGTTGCGTGCAGCCGAACGAGCGGCACTGGGACCGCAGGCAAGACAGGCCCGAGACACAGCAGCCGAAATTGCCGACATTGAATCAGGAGCATTGGAGGCGGACGCTTCTGAGTTTGGGGCTTTGAGCGAAGAGGCTCAACAAGAACGGGTTGATCAAACCAGAGAAGACGCAGAGGCCGCGAGACAAAGGGCAGCAGATGCTGGACAGCGTGCGTCTGACTTGCAGGCTGAAGCCGCAAAAGATGACGGACCCTCCATGGAGGAGCAGCAGTCAAAAATTGATGAGGCTGTCGCAGAGCGTGACGAAGCGTTTGCTGACTACAACAAGTTGGCTCGCCGGGTTCGTCTTTACAACGAAGTCTTTGGCAAGAAGGTGACAGACGCTGGCACGCAAACCGTCGAAGAACACCTTGGCAACATGAGCAAGCCCAAGACGAAGTCGGATGAAGGCGAAGCAGCATCTACGCCATTTAGCGTGCGTGCCAAGGCAGCATACACCATTGCCGAAAAAGCAGCCGTGGCACTTGGTAACCGACTTGGCGTAAATGTAGTGTTTGTGGACGGTGGTCAAAACACCGAGAATGACTCCGCCACTGGGTGGTTTGCATATCAAGTAGAGGCTAAAGATAGCAAGCCAACAGTAGTCCTTCGTAGTGCTGATGCCATTGGTCAAATAATCTCTCAAGGCGGGGCCAAGTCAGAAGTTGGCGCACTGTACCTTCGCGGCTTGGTGGCCCACGAGGCTATCCACGCGGTGCAGTTCTACAACCCAGAGTTGTACCGGCACATTCGTTCGTTAATGGATGACTCTCGGGTTCTTCAGGCTGCACAAAGTTACTCCAAGGACCTTTACCGAGTTGAGGGGCTGGGCAACACTCGTCCCGTGGCTCCCGGTACGCAGGCCCTTATGGCTTTGCTGCATACTGCCAACCCGGACTCTTCAGTGTTTGGCGAAGATGCCGCAGCCTTTGTCGAGGCTGAAGGTGCTGCACGACTTATTGAAGAAGGTGCGAGAAAGTTTGACGGCAAGGTTGAAAGTTTGCTGGCTCGCATTGGATTATTGGGAGGAAAGGCACAGCATGCCCAACGAGTGCTGCGTGTTCTTGAGGCCGCCGCTGCCGAAGAAGGCGGCTTGGCCGCTGCCGAGGCCCCGGTAGGTGGGAGCCGTGCAACTTTGCTGGCGGGCATGCGGTTTGACCAGTTGCTTACGGGCGAGGCTCAGCGTGCCAAAGAAGAGCAAGAGCGTGAGGCTCGTGAGAAGGCGGCGGACGCACTTGAGGAGGAGATGCGTGACGGGGTCACCCCTGAAGACGTAGACGCAGCCTTGGAAGAAGAAGGCATTGACCCAGACGAGGCAACCGAAAGTGATGTTGCCAAGGCCCGGATTGCTGTTGCGGTGGACAACAACATGCGTTCCGACAATCTTGCAGAGTTCTACGGGGCGACAGACGAAGAACTTCGCGTCACCATGTACCACGGAACAAGGTTCCCGTTTGCCGAGAGTGATGTCTTTGACCCATCGTTGTCAGAGTTGGGCCTGCACCTCACCGCCAACCCGATTGTGGCGAACACCTTTGCAGACTCACAACTCGGAACTGGTGACCAGCGTGTCTACCCACTGGTTGCTCGGATGGAAAACCCGTTGCGTCTGCTTGACCCAATGTCGTGGAACGAAACCACGGTTGGCGTTGGGGTCACATACGAACTTGGAATTCCTACCGCAGAAGCAATTGTTGGCATGCGACGTATGGAGGCGGACGCTTTTACAGATGTGGTGACTAGCAAGTTGGACGCTATGACTCGCGGCGTTCGCATGCGAAGGCTGGCTGATAAGACGGGCATGGACTTGCTTTTCAAGATTAGCGAGACTTTGCGAAATGATGGGCCGGAAGCAGCAGCGGAACAGATTCGCAAAATTGCCAACGCTCGCCAGAAAGTCATGACAAAGCAAGGCAGGGAAACACCTGTGTTTGCCAGAGAGGTTTACAACCGCCGAATGCAAAGGTACATCCAAAGCCTCGGTTATGACAGCGTTGTCTACGTCAACCGGGCCGAGATGGAAAACACCATAGGTGGAGGCACAGCCGGTAATGACAACCTGCTTGCCTTCCCCAGCATTGCGGTGTCTGACCGACTTTCGCAAGAGGATTTGCGAGAAGAGATAGTTTCTGACGCGGTGTGGGCAGAGGAAGCCGAGAAAATGGGACTGCGTCCTGAAGATTCTCACATCGTCTTTGATGCAAATCAGATCAAGAGTGCAACAGGCAACAACGGCTCCTTCTCCTTGAATGCCAGCATTGCCAAGGCCCGGATTAGCCGACCCGGTCCCGACGTTGACTCAGGATCGCTGACATCTACGATGCTTGGTGACGTACCGCCTGAGCGACATGGCGAGTTGCTCGCGGCTGCTCAGGTTGCAGCAAACCTTGACCTTGAAGAGATCCGTCACACCGAATGGGTTGGCGAGATGCGGAAGTCGCCGCACGCCAACACCCTGACCATTCCAACCGCAGCGGAGTTCACTGAGGTTGACTCCGAAGGCAACCCAAGAATCCGAGCGTTCCGCATTACCGGGACCAACGTGGTGTATGCACTGAAGCGTGTTGAACAAGGGCAAGACGAAGACAACCCAACCTTTGACGGTTACGAGTGGACTGGCCTTGCGAACAACGAGACCAACGCACGCGACGTTGTTCCGATTGTTGCCGGTCATGCTATACTGATGGCGGACGGCAAGCCCGTTCGTGGAGACTACTTTGACGTTCGCAAGCCCGGATCGTTGGTCGGCAAGTTGCCCGCCTTGTATCGCCGTGTCGGCTTCAAAATCACAGGCCGTGTCGAGTTCGATCCACAGTTCTTAGACCCTGAAACATTCCCAGCACAACTTGAAGCATGGAAGGCTGATGGCTGGAACCCGGAGTATAACTATGACGAAAGCAACCCCGAACCAGAAGCCGTTGGCGGAGAACGTGTCCCGAGCAACCTCCCTGCTGTCGAGTATGCCGTTCTTGACGGACTCTCAGAAGCAGAACTTTCAAGCATCCGTAGCGGCGGGCTTAGAGCATGGGTTGCTGTCGCCGAGCAGCGTTCAGGATCTCCAGTCATCCGAAGCCGTGACGCTTCTCAGCAGGCTGAAGACGGCACACGACGAGTGGACGAGGGACGATCTGAGCAGCGAGATGTGGGAGATGTATCAGGAAGACCCGCAGACGCTGTTGCAGATGGTGAAGGACGAGGAGAGCCTGATCAAGGAACTGGACGAGCAGCCGATGACACCGTTCGTCCAAGCACTGATGGAGAGGCTCGACCTCAGCGAAAACGTCAGGGCCAAGTAAACCTCACCAAACTGGCTGTCCTTGCACAGGCAGAGGCACGCAACAAAGACGTTGCCGAACTAGCCCGCATGATGATCGGGATGGACCTTCTGCCAGATGCAGAGTGGTATCGCCTGCACAAGGAGTGGAAAGACAGCGGCACGAAACTGGAGAGCAAGTCCCCAGAGGCTGTGGCTTTCCGCGAGTACGCTAATGCTCACGCTCGTTCCGTTGGGTTGCCCGGACGGAACACCAAGGGTTCAGGCCCTGTTGCCAAAGAGCAACGCAACCTTCTCCAGCGTGCGCTCAACTACCGCTCAATCGCCGCTGCGGGCCGCCTGAAGACTTTGCTGGGCATCGACGGGTCTGAGGTCTCGGAAGACCAAGCAGCCGATCTGAGGGCTTTGTACGTCGAAGCCATCGCTCAGGGTATTGCAGCCGTTAGTTCCAACAGTGAACTAAGTGACGCAGAGATGTGGTATGGAACCACGATCAGCAACATGGTCCGTGTTCTAAACAACCGTGTGCCGGGCCTTCGACGAACCGACCCGAACTTCCAAGAAAACCGTGTGGTCTTCACCATGATTCTTGCCATCATGTCTAATGGTGAGAAGATCGACCGCAACATGGCGAAGGCTATCGAGGCGTTCAACACCTACGTTGAGACAGGTGAACTCAAGGCTCCTGCGGGTTACCGAGTGGGTGCTGACTTCGTCACCATCCAGCAGTTGCGTGAACACTTCGGCTCATGGACTGAGGTTGCCAACTGGATGAAGCAGCGTGGCACGGTAGGTGAAGTCAATGCCCGCATTCGCCAACTGAAGAAGGACATGGACGAGGCAGGTCAAGACAACGACCGGCTCAAGGAAATCTCTGGCGAACTGGTGGACCAAGACGGGTACAACGCTCTGGTCATCGGCCCCAAGATTGGCTCGTTCTACCTGAACATGAACGAGAACTGGAACCCCATCACCATGGACATCTGGTTTACCAGAACCATCGCTCGGGTTGGGGGGATTACCACTCGTGTTCAGAAGCGTGCGACCTCGGACTTCAGGTTCTACCGCCGCTTGATCAGATTGAGAAACCACTATGGCAACTCGATTGATCAAGACCGTCAATACATTCGTGAACGGGTCAGCCCCAAGCAACGCAAGACTGTTGACAACATCTTCGGTCGTATTGTCGAAGGCCGTCAGACCAAGCGGGACATGGGCAAGTTGGAGGAGTATCAGAAGGAGCATGCGGTCAAGTCTGGTGCTGAAGCCAACCGTGACGAGTGGGCCATATCGATTCACAAATACAACCCAGAGTTCCGCGACAACGAGAACCGTGCGTCCGTTCTTGACAAGGTGTCTCCGCAAGGCGAGATCGCCGAGGACTTCAACGACACGCTTGAAGCAGATCACAAGGCGTATCGCATTGCCAAGTTTAAAGAAGCAGACCCCCTAAAGAAGGTGGTTCTCACAGTGGTCAACGGTTACGCCAAGGACCGCGAGGCCGAGATGGATGCTCCCAACACTGGTGGAGAGCGTGCCGCCATGCGTGTCATCACCACCGAAGCGGTGGCTCGGGCTAACGAAATCGTTGAAGAGCAAACAGGTAAGCCCGGTCGCATCACCAACGCTGCTGCACAAGCAAACCTTTGGTATCTGGAGAAGGGCATCTACTTTGCCATGGTCCAGTCCCCTCAGTACGGCGACCCTCGTGCGCAGGACTTTGCCTCAGCAGCAGACAAGGTCACGAAGGACATGGGCTTCTTCCTTGAGGGTGACGTTGACCAAGGCGGCAGCGACCCCAAAATTGCCAAGGCTCGTGTCCACCCCGTTCTTGGCGACAGCAAGACTGCCGGTGAACACAAGGACTTCAACGACGCAGACGGAGTAGAGGACGAGGACGCTCCCATTGCCGAGGCCGTGGTGGCACACGGTCGTATCTCCCGACCGCAACTGGAAGGCAGGCTCAATCAACTTTCCAACAAGTTGTCTACGGATGAAGCCATGCTTGCCGAGATGTATGGCATCGCTCCGTTCATGAACGACACGCTCAAGAACATCGTCGATGAGCAAAAGGATCTGCTTGGAAGTCGATTGGGCATGTCCCCGGCACTGGCTGCTGACCGTGGCCTGACCGCTGGTCTCGCTGCCGCCAAGGCTGTTGCTCTGGCAGAGCGACGAATGGCTCGCCAAGAAAGACAAGATGCCATCCGCAAGAAGCGTGACCAACTCAAGGCATCGGAAGCCAAGCGTATTGCCAAGTTAAAAGAAGGCTTCGCAGAGCAGAAGCAGAAGTTGCGTGACCAGTTCAAGGAGCGGCTCGCCAAGATGACCAAGGCCGAGCGAACCCGCAAGAAAGCGGCGTTGCAGCGTGCGTTGGAAGGTCGCATCAAGGCACTGGAGAATCAGGAAAAGAGGTACGAACGCAGAATCAAGAAGATGCAGAACAAGAACGCCGAGGTTGCTCAACTGCGTTCAATGCTGGTGGATATGGTTACAACCCACCTGCCCTCTGCGTCACGAGGCAAGTTCATCAAACGTCTGACTCGTAAGAACCTGACGGCTGGGCAGATGTCCAAGATATCTGACGAGATCCTCCGCGAGTCTGCAATGGTTGACCTGCGTGGTGCGAAGCAGCGGGTCAAGGCTGCACGCAAAAAGTACGGGAAAAGCGGGCGAAAGATGGCTAACGAGACCCGTGAGGCAATCGATGCCGACCTTGCCAAAGCGGAGCAACTCCTTACCACCGACCTAACCGAGATGGACTACGAGAGCATCCGTCGCTTGGCTGGCGAGGTAGAGGCACTGATCGGTGAAGCCAACGGGAAGTACGACGCTGACCGTGAGTCTTTCAAGGATGAGAAGAATCCGAGAAGCCAAGGCATCATGACTCGAATCGAGGCGGTGCTTGACTTCTTGGTGGATCGTCCGGGCAAGCCTCGCAAGGGTCGTGCGATTGGCACTCGTAGGGCTGGAGAACTGGCAGGCGGGCTTGGTCGCAACGGTGGCTTGGACCTTCGGGCCGCCCTGTCCCTGATCGGATTGAAGGGTGAACACAAGTTGTTGACCCGTGCCGAGGACAGAAAGAAGTTGGATGCCCGCGAGTTGATCGAGGTTACCAACGCCGTCCTGCGTGAGTATGGCTACCGCAACCTGCAAGACTTTGTTGCCCGCACCTCCGGCAGTAAGGGCCTTGGTCGCCAAGAGTTTGTTGACTTCACCTACCGGGATAAAGAGGGTGACATTCAGGTGGTGACCCTGTCCTTGGGTCAGGCAATGAAGTTGCTTGCCATGGACGAACACACCATGGAGCAACTGCGAAAGCAGAATCGCAAAGACCCAACCAAGGTGCAGGAGATTGCGTTCACCAACGTGACCCAGCCTGTTGAGGGCGGCGAGTCAATCTTTGGATTTGACTTGGCGGCAGACATCGAGACCTTCCGCGAGCAGATGCTTGACGAACGTCCAGAGTTGCATGAGATCATCATGCGTCTGAAGGATGTCCGCAACAAGTTGCTTAAGCCAAAGGCTATGGCTGCCTTGTTCCGTCTGACCGGCAACACTCCCCCGTCCACCGAAGACTACGAGCCACGCAAGATTCGCATGGACTCCCCCGCCGTCAAGGATGAGGACCAGATCGCACAGATGGCAAACGCTGGTACGGTTGGCCCTCGGTTTGCCGAGAACGCAGGCATGACCATTCGCCGTACGGGCGGGGGGGTTACCTTGGTCGGCGACTTCATGGGTGACTACATGGAGCATGCCGAGAACTCTCTCAACCTTGCACACATGGCGGAGCCAACCCGAATCCTGTGGTCAGTCCTGAGCGACCGGGAGGCAGGGGAAGCAATCGCCCGAGTTTACGGCGACGAGTACCTGTCCAACCTTCGTATTCAAATCGGGTACGGCACTGGCCTGCTGCAAGCCAACATGGATGCTGGCCCGCTCGGTGAGATTGTTGCGATGGCTGCTGGGTCCGCCATTGCCCTGAACGACATGACCTTCTTCAAGGTTCTGTTCGGGGGGCTGAACAATATGTTTCTGTCCCCGGACATCTCAGTTGCTCAGGCTATCACCGGCATCACTCGTGCTTTTGAGTTGGTTGCGACGGGGCGACTGAACAACTTCATGGAGGAGAAGGTCTACCCCAACAGTGGTTATATGTGGGATCGAGACCACGCCTCCCACGTTGACCGCCGTGTTGTCTTCACCCGTGAGGATGGTCTTGCCAACGAAAAGGATCTTGCATCCTTCACTGATATCATGGAGTCCACGCTCACCTCCATGGGTGGGTTGATGGAGTCACTGGCCTCCGGCAACTTGTCCGAGACCAAGACGCACCTCAACGATATTCGCAAGGCTGTGTCCGGAATCAGCAAAGCGATTCCCGTGTTGCGAGTGCTTGATCGTGTGATTCAGGCAGCCGCCGTTCTTTCCCAAGCAGACGCAGCGTCCATCACCAAAGAAGATGTGTTGGCTGGTGCGGAGATTATTCGTGACACGCAGAACACCTCATCACCGCTGGATGATGCTCGGGCTACCGCTCGCCTCCGGGTTAAGGGTGGCCTGCTTTCCTACTTGCTGACCTTCTCGTCCGACCCGCTAAAGACCCAGTCTCGCATGCTGGAAGCCGAGACTTTTGGTGAGATTACGAAGGCCAACATGATTGCAGTCGTGAACAACGCAGCCATTGGAGTCATGGCCCAGATGATGTCGATGGCAGTGATGGCTGCTCTTCTGGATGACGATGATGAGCGTGACCAAGCGTTGAACGAACTCAACAAGGCACGCATCAAGAACGGCTGGGACCAAGCCTTGGTTGCAGAACTGATCGGTCGAAAGTTTGGCGTGCTTGGCTTCCTGTTCTCCTACCCACTCAGTGCCATCTATGAGGCGGTGTCCGACAACATCATGCACGGCACGAAAATTGACTCGCGGTATGCAGAAAAGTTGGCGACCGAATCTCTTACCCCGATTGGTGTTGTCCCGCTCTTGATCGGAACCGTCGGTGACCTGACCAGAGCGTTCAGTGAACCTGACGATGTCAAGCGAGCAGAGGCACGCGAAGATTTGGCGTTCCGCGTGTTGCAGTACGGTCTGGGCCTGCCCATCAACCGCATTCAGAAGTATGGCGATGCCGCCCTGACCGAGACTAACCGTGCCGAAGTTCGATCCGCTGATTACCTGATGAAGAAGATGAACGAGGAGTTCTCACGGGCGGCCCAGCGTGGTGTTGGTTCTGCGAACAAGGAATATGAACGTGCGAAGAAGTTGCGAGACAGACGAGAGAAGTTACGCAACAGGTAGTGACGCGAGGTCGATCTCTTGCAGCGTGACATGCACGCCGTCCTCTGCTCCGTATTGCTTGGTCGCCGTCAGGTAAATCACCTGAGAGTCATCAACGTACAGCACGTCGTTGATTGCATCCATGATCATCTTGGCAAGGTTGTCGATGTCAGGCCGGGCGGTCATGTAAGCGTGGGCATACTTCTCCAGCACCAAACCCTTTGAGTTGAAATGCTTCTTGGGTCTCTGGTATACGAACACCAAGGAGAGCCGGAGGGGTCGGTGCGAGGGTGTCCATCCACTCGCCGCTGCTGCATGCTCCGCCGCAACCCTGACCGCCCCCTTCCATGCTCTTGCCTTGGGGTTCGCAATCGACACGGCCCTACCCTTGAACACCCGAGGGCGAGGCAAGGGGACGGGCCTGCCGTGTACCTTGAAGATTACAGGCCGTACGTCTTCTTGAGGATTGCCCTGATGTACGCCTTCGGCGTGTTCGCCTGCCTGCTTCTTGTGACTATCGAGTTCAGACAATGTCCAGCCTCTCTCTCATCCCTACTCTGATCGTAGGTCAACCTCACCAACTGGATGGCTTGGTTCATATCAAGACCCAGCCCAGTCAGAACAGGATACCAACTGATCTTGGAGTCACCGTCACCATCAGGCTCAGGTTCAGGCTGAGGCTCAGGCTTTGCCGTGGCGGGACGAGAAGGGGTCTCCACGCCCTTCCGCTTCTTAGCCTGACGCGAGGCATCCATCACCCGCTTCTTGGCTGAGGAGCCATTGTGGTCCTCGAACCTTTGGATCTGGATTCCGCCTTCAACCACCTGCAACCAGTCAATGTCAACCATGCACTTGGCAAACCCGGCGGTGGTCTCCTCGTCAACTTCTTCGATGGTCCAGTGGGCAAGCAGTCCGTCCGTGGTCTGCTCGTCCGCAATGCACCAGATGTTGTAGAGGTGGCCTATGACCTCAGCCCTAGAGCATGTCAATGTTCTTGCCAGAGTTCGCACTCTGCCATCGCTTGATAGGGTTGTTCTCATCTTTATCCATGCGGGCATGTATTACCTCCTCACGCACCGTGTCAAACATTTTGGTAACGCCTGAGATGCACCCTCTCCCTTGGGTGTTCAGGCACGTCTCAATCATGCAGTCCAAGATGTCCGCCGCCAGTTTGTCGGAGGTGAACTTCAAGGGGGAGATCCCCTTGTGTGGGTGCAATCCATTGACCGCCGACCTTGCTTGGTAGTACCAATCCAACGCCTCTTCACGGTGGTGCTTGGTCGGGTTCATGTACGACGGAGGCTCAATGATGTAGCCCGGAAGGTGTCGCACCAACGCAGCCGCCATGGCCTTGTTCATCCAGAATTCAAAAAGGGATGTCTGAGTCATTGAAGACCTCCTGCTTTGCTGCCTGCTGCGGTGGCTGCTCTGCTTCCATTGAGTACGCACGGGTCACCTTGAATCGTGCCTTGCCACGGAACTCTCGGTGTTCACCCACGGCTGCGATCTGACCGGGGCAGTTGTTGCGGATTGCCTGCGATGCAGCCTCGTCCCAACACTCAACGTCCATGTCCACGCCGTCAACTGAACCCATGGCCTTGACCCACTTGGTTCCCTTGGCGGTCTCGTTGTCGAAATACTTTCGCAGTTGAACAACCGATGTGCCGTCGGGTGCTGGACCCGCTGCCCCGCCCCCTCCACTGGCTGGAGGTGCTGCCGGTGGGGGAGACATGGGGGCTGGGGCAGGAGAAGAGGCAGGCAAGGAGCCTTGCTGACCAATTGCCCTCTCGACTTCATCAGCCGAAGCGATGGAGTTGCAGACATCATACCCAAGAATTCCCAAGGCACGACCGATTGCTGAAGTCTCACAGTTCTCGGTGGCTGAGGTCTTGTTGATCATGCCTGCGTTGCGATATTCCTCGGCGTGACCAACGGCGATGGGCAGGTGGTTCTCGTCACAGATGGTGGCCTTGTAGACCACACGCTCTTCACCATTAAAGATGCACTCGGTCAGGACGGCCCGCTCGGGGTGGTCGTATCGGAACCGGGCGACCCGGCTGGCGACGACCTCGTAGTCCTTGCCCTTGATGTTCTGGATGATTGGTTGTGGTGCGTTCATTGATTAGACTCCTTCAAGATTTTCTTTTGTGCCAGAACAAAGAGACCAGATTCAATGCGTGCCTTTTGCTCTTGCTCAGTCCCGCCAATTGACTCGTTGAACTTTACCCACAGGTCAGTAGCGGCTGAGTTGAAATAATCATCGTCATCATTGTCTGGGCTTTGGTCTTTCGTAGCCAAAGGCACGAGCCACATGGCGAAGTCAGCAAGTAACTTGTGTTCTCCGGTGATGCGAATGAACTCTTTCAACATGTCTTGTTCCCAAATGGTTGGCTTTGTCATTTGATTGCTCCGATGATCTTCTTTGCGTAGGGGATTGATGATTCACGCCAAGGTCCACGGGGTCCTCCGACCCAGATTCTGGCACGGTCAAAGTTGGTTGGCTTCCGACCGAGTCTCCGCTCGGTGCAGTAGCGGGCGAGGTAGGCTCGCATGACCTTGATGCTGTAGTCCAAGTGTTGGCAGTCAAGGTATGTCCCGCCGATGCTGGGGTCAAATTCCAACGCATCGTGGTGACACGCTTTTGACACCTGTAGGGGACCGAGTGAGCGGAACTCCTCTTTGCGAGGACACCAGTCACCCCAGATCAAACCCTCTTTGCGACTGGACTCCACGAGCCACGTTGCATCTTCGTACTTGGTGAGATCGGTCAGGCCGATGACGGTACAGATCAGGGCAATCATCCGAGGACGTTCCCGTACCATGCTGGCATCTCAAGGTCATCGCATCCGACGAACGAATCTTGCAGGTGGTTGTGAGTTTGCAGGTGGTTCATGTGCGCACCCCACTCGTTCAACCGGCCCTCGATCACCCCGGTCGCAGCGGTCAACCACTCAGGATCAATCTCCACGAAGCGGACGTTGTGCGGTGCGACGTTGCGAACGAACCCAACCACGACTCGGTTGACCGGCACGCCGCAGGTGGTGGCTGCCAGCAGGTAGAAGGCCAACTGCTCGGCGTACCCATAGTTCGCCATGGTCCGGGTCAGGCTGTTGATGGACAGGTCACCCGACGTTGTCTTGATGTCGAGCAGCAGGCCATCGTGCAGGTAGTCGATCCGTGCTTTGCATGGGATCTCACGATGCTTGAAGATGAACGACCGCTCGGTCATGTTGCGTGGGTTGGTCTCGATCTGCGAGGGGATGGTGTCCTCCCACCAGTGGTGGTTGATGATTGAGCCTGCCATCCACTTGGCGGTGGCGTGCTGGTCCTCGGTCAGGACCGTTCGCTTGCCAGCCACAACTTGGAAGTCTTCCCACTCCTGCTTGCCTGCCTTGGTGCGGCGGTCAACCTTGGGGGCCACGATGTAGTCCCGGTTGAATGAATCCCGGTCCAGCACGAGGCAGTGCAGGGCAGAGCCAAGAGCCATGGCTGGCGAGGGTGACGGTGGGTACTCGATGTCGTGCCAGACCTGCTCGATCCCGGCGTTCGCCATGGTCTTGAGTCGGTGGCTGCTGGCATACGGCAGGCCGAGTGCGTGGTAACTGGTCTCGTCAAGCAGGTACTCGCCCTGCTTCATGGTAACTGTGGACATGGTTGTCTCCTAACTTGTCCTGATGGAATGTCGCCCAACGCTTGGGCCAATGCCCTGCCTGACTTGCAACAGACAGGGCCAAAGGAAAATGGAAGTTGTCGCCCGAAGGCATAGACGGTGCGGGGAGGGTTTACTTTATTACCTCCAAGGCTACTGACGCACTGAGTCGCTTCACCTACTGTTGCCCACGGTCCTCAGCCAGTTGGCCCTGCTCCCGTGGGCGACCTACCTTACGCCGTGCAGACGTTATTCAGTCACCGCTGGCAGGGTAATTAGTCCTGCCGTTAAGTTGTCGCCCGAAGGCAAAGACCCGGTGGAGGTGCGAACCCGCACCGGGCTGGAGTTCCACTGTGACCAAACAGTGAAGGGGGGGGTGGTCGAGATGCCCGTTAACTATTCGGAAGTGGGGCACCCCGACCGGGGTAGGTATCTTACCCTGAAATGCAAGCCGTGTCAAGCGTGCCATCAGGCAGGCGTGCATCTGTCCTCTCGATGTATTCGGTTAGTGCCTCAAGGACCACAAGGTTGCGACTGAACTTCTTGCGAAGGTGCTTTGGGGTGTCGCGGTTAACTTCGGCCTCTCTTATTCCAGCGATCTGATCGAGGCAATCAGCAAGGTCTGCATGGCAAGGCAAGCCAATGTGCTTTCGTTTGGTTTGGGTGTCAGACATTTTAGTTCTCCACTAGTTCTACGTCGGCGTAAAGGTTGACGCGGTCAGGCTCCACCACCACGAGGTGGCTGCCCCAAGCGTCCAGCATCATCTGCTCCTGCTCGCAAGCATAACCCCAGAATCTTTCGAGTGCCTCGACTGTCTCGGCATCCTCTGGTGATGCGGAGGTGATGTCATGCAGTTGCTCAAGCCGAGCCTCCAGCGTCAAGATGGGCGGGTATATCTCACGGCAGACGGTGGACACCTGCAAGAGCGGGGAGTTGTGCCACAGTTTGGCTGTTGCCATGTGGATGTCGGGAGTCTCGTCGCAGGACCAAGGGTGCTGCTTGTTCATGGTGTTGGCCCACTGGGCCAGAGACATTGCGGAGTTCACGAGCCACCTCCTGCTGGCTTGATCTCCCGCACATCCCAAGAGATGATTGGGGTGGGTGCTTTCATGACGAACTCGGCTTGAGCAGACTCTTCGTCCACGGCCCAGATGATCTTGTCTTGGCGGGCGATCTCATCTTCGTCGTAACTGCCGTAGGGCAGCACGACGGTCTTGGTCACCTTGAATGCCTTGAGGCCCTCGGCCTTGGCGTTGGATGGCTTGGACAGTTCAGCCTTGATGGCTGCAAGACGGTCGAGTGATCGGTCGATACTCATTTGGACAACTCCTTTTCCATTCTGGACACGTTCAGTGCAAGGGTTTCGATTAGGTTCTGACTGGCAGAGATGATGCCCTTCAGGTATGCGATGTCAATCTCTTGAGGGGCAGGGGTGGCAGGGGCATCTGTCTTGCGGAACTGACCGAGGCCCTGCTGCTTGCAGTAGTACCGGATCTGTGCCCCGGTGATCTGCTCACCCATGATCGCGGTTGCCTCGGCGGCAACGATCTCATCAGGGGCAAAGTTCAAAGCCTCGTGAGCCTGCTGGTCGTATTCTTTCAGCCAGTTGATGAGGCGTGAACGAGATTGCTTGGACATCTTGAAGCCTGTGCTTCGTCGTGATGGGATGTTCATGTCGTTGTCTCCTTTAGACATGGGGATTGTAGCAAAGAGATTAAGCCGTGTCAAGCCGAGGTCATTCGCCATCGGTCTGCCTCCACTGCTCGTTGCAGTCTTGGGCCTCCTCTGCTTCGACTATCTCGGACATAGCGTCCCAATACTCGTCGTGTATACGGTTAGTGATCGCAACGACGGGAGCGGTTGGGAGTGAAAGATCCACCAAAGCATCCAACTCTTCTTTCGTTATTTCGATGGTGATCTCTACGGGTTTGTCAATGCTCATGATCTGGCCTCCTTCTTCTCTTTGGCGAGGATCTTCTTGAGCCGCGACCGAATGTGGTTGGCAGTGAAGGTTGCGTCCAGTTCCTTGCTGGCCCTGAAGGCCACCTTGCTTGCCGCGATGTTGCGGTTGGTGATGAAGAAGAAGAAGTCCTCGCACCATTCGTCCAGTGCTTTGAGGTCGTGTGGGTCAGGCTTTCCGCCGATGTATGCCATGGTTGGTCTCCTTTTGAAATGGCATTGTAGCATAGTGTCGAGGGTGTGTCAACCCCCTGTCAATCTTCGCACTTGATGAACTTGAGATACCGCTGGATGCGGTCGTAGTGCTTGTCCTCGAACCGTTCGGCCATGGCCTTCCGCTTCTTGAACTCATCCCTCAACTTCAAGACGGTGGTGGTACCCGTGCGAGGCTCGGCCCAAGCCTGCTCCATTGCATCCTCGGCTCGGTCAGCAGCCAGCAACAGAAGTTGGTGGTGCTGGTACAGGTATTGGTCAGGGTGCTTACTCATGATCTGGTCTCCTTTGATCTATTCTTCTCTTCTCTTCTCTTGGTCGCATCAGAGCGTGACATCCGTCACGGGCAGGGCTGCCCATCCCGCCCCCTCCGCAGAGGGGACAGGTGGGGAGTCGTGCTGGGATCAGGCTGTAACAACCTCCTCCTTCTTCTCGGAGGTGGCTGCCTCCTCGGTGGTCCCGAGGATCACGGCTGCCGCCTTCTCGGCACGGGTGGCCCCGTAGTTCAGGGCGGTGGCATCCTCGCCGCAGCGATCCAGCCAGTTCTTGAGGTAGGCCACGCACTGCTCCTCGTTCAGGTCAGTGCCGGTGTTCGCCATGATCATGGCTGCACCGATCTCGGCCACCAACTCCTCGCGGGCGTAGTCCTTGGACCCGAAGCCGCCGTCGAGTTTGCGACCGAGGCGTGACTTGGCCCCGGTGGCGTGGCAGCATTCGTGGGCCAGAGTCTGGGCGTAGCCCTTGTTTCCGTCCTTGAACTGCTTGACCTCGGGCATGTGGATGCAGTCCATGGATGGGATGTAGCAGGCTTGATCGCCGCCGTCGTGGACCTGCACACCTTCGGCGTTGCACCAGTCGAGGCAGGTGGTCTCGGCGGCGGTGATGGCATCCTCGACCGAGAGGCCGGTTACGGGGCCGCAGATGCGGTCAAGGCGTGCTTCAAGTTTGGTCAACTCCTCGGCAGGCACATCGCACTGCTCGATGTTGAACACGTTGAAGGTCTTGAACAGCGGGATACGCTTCATCTCGCCATCCTCCTCCTTGTGGAGCCACTTCCAGAAGAAGACGGTGGTGGCCTTCTCGCCCTTGCGGACGGACCCGCCGAGGTTCTTGACCTGCTTGAAGGTGAGATACCACGGGCTGGAGTAGCCGTTGAAGGCCAGCATCAGAGAGTTCATGCCGGTGTAGGGGCGACCCGTGGACACCGACCGAGGGTAGGATCGACCTTGGGGGCCTTGGAGCCACGGCAAGATCCATGGCTTGATGTTGCCGGACTCAAGGGCGGTGGTGAGGGTGGTGACGGTGTTGGAACAGTGGTCTTGGAATTTGGTCATTGGGATACTCCGGGAAAGGGGTTCAGATGAAGAGGCCGTTGCGGTCGCAGTCGGCGAGGAATTGTTCTTGTTCAGGGGTGAGTGGGGTCATGGTCAATCCTCCTGTCCGGGGATGTCATCGAGGCTGTCGAAGCCAGAGAAGAAGTTGGGGTGAGTCTGGGGGATGAAGGCCAGAGAGCGGTCAGAGACCATGCTGGCGGAGCCGGGACGGTGCAGTTGGCGGATCTTGCGATTGCCGTCAGCATCGGTATTGATCTTGGCGAACACGGTGGTCGTGCCAGAGACCGTGTGAAACTCCAAGGTGAAGGACAGGCCGCTTGGTCGGTCGCCCGTCAACTCGATGACGGAGGGAGCAACCGGGAACCACTTGCCGAGGCCGTGGTCGCGGACCAGCAGAACGAAGTCTGCGAGGGCGGGATGTGAGTCGATGCTGGTCATGGGATCTCCTGTTGAATGTGAATCATAGCAAAGTGCCAGAGGTGTGTCAAGTGGCTGTCAGGGCCGCTCAGTCCGCCCCCTCCGGGGAGGGGACAGTTGAGGGGTCGTGATCACCGGCAGAGGTCGCGGTCGCCGTAGGCATCAAATTCGGCACGTTCACGGGCCACCTCGTACTCGGATTCAAGGCGGTCCTCCATGATGCGGTCGAATGGTCCAACAACGTGGTCATGCTCCAGATCGCCCACCACATCCTTGAGGCCACCGTGGGTTTGACTGAGGGCGGTGTTCAGGAAGTATTCAAGCGGGGTCTGGCCCACGAGATGACTGACCTTCAAGGCCCCGTCGTGGAACACGTTGGCTTCCCAAGACCAGTTGGTGGTCATGACGCGGGCGACGATTCGGCCCTCGATTTGCTGGTATCGGGCCAGAACGTAGAAGCCTTTCCAGACCCTGACCACAGCGAGAACGTCGCCTTCGGGCCGGGACAGGTCAGCGACCATGGCATCGTCGCAGGTGAACAAGGCCAGAGATTCGTGGCGGTCCATGCGGGCGTGCTTGGCCTCAAGGAACTCAGAGGCTTTGACGAAGCAGTCGAACGAGATTGGTGCGGATGGGGTCATGGGATACTCCAGTTGGGTTGGGTGGCAGGCTCATCAGTCCGGGGATGCCAGCCCCGAAGACGGCCCGAAGGCCGTTTCGCCGTGGTCAAGATCAGCGGTCCATGCTGGTCAGGGCCTCGATGATTTCGTCCAGCACCCCGCATGCCTTGAAGCCGCTGGAGTGGAACAGGGAGTCGGTGTTGATCGCCATCTCGCCATCGTCAAACTCCTCGATCATCTTGGACACAGCCTCAGCGATCTCGGCACGGGAGATGGACCAGTCGTGGCCGACCGAATCATTGAAGGCGACCTGATAGTCGGAGCCGGGAGAGGTCTGGTACAGGTCGCCCCAGATCACTGCACCGTTGTCGATGTCGCCATCCCACTTGAAGCCGTAGTCGAACATCTCGACTCCACGGTGGGAATACAGGAACCGAATGTGGACGGCATCCTTGGTGACGGCGAGGACGTTGACTTGAAGTTGGCCGAGATGGTAGATGGTGTTGGACATGGGATACTCCGTTGGGATGTTTATCATAGCAAAGTGTTAAGGGTGTGTCAAGTGGCTGTCAGGACCAATCGCCCCGGTCAGAGTTTTGAAGTTGCTTCTCCTCTCGGTCGCAGAAGTCACCGTAGTCGGCATCGGACGCATCCTGCTGGATCACATCGCAGAGCGTGATTTGGAGAAAGGATTTGCCATTGCCGCCGACAGCCTTGACCGTGTACCCGAAGGCGTTCAGGGCATTGGTGAGGCGGTCAAGGATGTAGCGGCTACCACGGGTGTTGGTTAGGTCGCAATCCACGAAGGCGGCAGCAGTACCACCGCCGGACTCGGACAGCGTGAATTTCCAGTCAAACTTGATCTCTTCGCCGCACTGGGCAACGATCAGGTTGAAGGTGGACTCGATGGCGTTTTGTATGGCGAAGTTGAATTCGGAAGGGTTGGTCGGGTTCATGGGATACTCCAGTTGGATCAGGTGGCAGACTCATCAGTCAGGGCATGCCAAGCCCTGAGACAGGCCAGTGGCCTGTTTCGTCGGGGAAGGGGAGGTCAGTCGAGAAGGAGGCCCTCCTCGAAGTGATAGACCGCAGCCTCCCACCCTGTGATGTAGTGGGCATATCCCCACTGGGCGTAGCCGACGGCATCCATCTCGCGGCGGATTTGGTCATGGCTGACGAATGCGACGGCATACTCGGACCCCTTGCCATCTTTGAAAACCCGATGGGCCTCTGGGGTCCACTCGACGATGATGACCCAGCCGCCATTGACGGTCTTGGATTGAAGGATTTCGCAGCCATTGAGATGGGAGGGAAGGGCAACGATTGAGGTGATCTCGGTCATGGTGAATCTCCGGTGCCAACAGCGGCACAGTCAGATAGTAGCAGAAGGTCAACCCTGTGTCAAATGGTGGGTGAGCGTTAGGTGTCTGTTAGGGTCAGCCATGGCACAGTGACATCATATGTCTGTCATAGATGCTCTGAGAATGTCGATTGCCCTACCCCAAACGGGTGTCACAATCCATCCTTCAGCCCACATTCAGGCCCGACAGCCGTACCTATCGCACACGGCGGACCATCCACACGTAGAGTAAGAGCCATGGATGTACCCAGTAACCCGAGACCAGATCCCAGTCACCGTCAGCAGCCAGCAGGGGGAGAGACAGAGACAGGGCACAGCACCCTACACGCGAGGCAGTCAGGCCAGCAGGATGGGCAGGCAGGCGAGCAAGAGGGGGGTGGGGGTTCGCAGGTCAGCCGGGTCGATGTCCCTAGTCAGGGTTCCCGGAGAGGGGGGGACTCTGAGATCACTGACTTGGATCTGTCTGACCTCAAGACCAAGGAATGGCTGGCCTTGCCTCCGGCCAAGAGACCGAGGGAAGTGAACGAGGCTCTGTATCTCGCGAACAGGCGTGAGGGTTGGAGTGCTACGGAGGCATGTCGCCGCGCAGGGATGTCGTACTACACCATGGCTGCATGGCGGACAAAAGTCGCAGGCTTCCGTGACAGGGAGGCTCAAGCGGAGGCTCAGGGTGACATGTCGATGTTGGACATGCTGAAGGGGATGGCCTTGTCTGCCGAGGATGAGCGGAACCGGATTCGGGCGGCGGAAGTATGGCTCCGGGCTAGGCTGCCTCGGGTTGAACGTGTTGAGTTGTCGGGTCCCAACGGGGGTCCACTTATGGGTGTTGGTGTTGAGGCCAAGCAGGTTCAACAGGCGATATCGGTTTGGTCGGGTAGGCTCGGGATGCAGCGTGACGATGCTGGCCCTCAGAGCCTGCCTGAGAGTGATCAGGAGTAAATCAGGGTATGGACACCACTTTGGTTTCAAACATCCGTACGGTCCTTTCAGGGGCCAAGGCTCCCGAGGACTTTGGGTGGGGGCCTAATGACGTAGCGGCGTGGAAAGAGTTGATCGCTGGGGACCCCGTGGCGTTCATGACTCTTGGTGTTTGGTCTCGGCGGGTCAAGGAGGTTGATCCAGTAACGGGTGAGGACCGGCCTGCGGTTCATCCGCTTGTGCCGTTCATCCCGTGGAAGGCTCAGGCCGACATGATCTACAGCATGGTGGCGGCGGTTGAGTCTGGTCAGGACATCGCTGTAGCCAAGAGTCGGGAAACGGGCGTGTCGGTTATTAGTACCGCCATCTCGGTTTGGGGCTGGTTGTTCAAGAAGTGGGATGTGTTGTTGTGTTCTCGGACTGAGGCTCTGGTTGATCGGTCTGGTGACCCTGATACCCTGTTTGCCAAGGTCGAGCATGTCCTCAAGTACCTCCCGCCCCAGTGGCTGCCCTGCCCGTTGCAGGACTTGCAGTCAGGTGGACGGCGGAGGCGGCACTGTATTTTGGAGCATCCTGATGGGAACGCGATTACGGGTGAAGCAACGACGAGCCACATCGGTCGTGGTGCGAGAAAGACGGTGGTGGTTTTTGATGAGGCCGCTTCACAGGATCGCTTTGAGTCTGGTTGGCGGTCGGCGGCTGACACGGCTGCGAGTCGTTGGGCGGTCTCAACCCACTTGGTGGGGTCGTATTTCACGAACACTCTGTGGGAGACTGCGAAATCTACTGAGTCGCCCGTCCCGATTCTGCTGACCTACGTCGATGACCCACAAAAGTCGGCGGGGGGGTCTTGGACAATCGACCCAGACGGATCAATCACTGGGGACCCCGGTCGAAGTTACTACTGGTCACCATGGCTTGAAATGCAACGCAAGCGGCGGGATGTGCATGACCTTCGTGAGAACGTGTTGGCCCTGCCATCGTCCCAAGGTCGCGGGTTCTTCCCCGTGGTGGACACCGAACGTCAACGCCAGCACATCCAAAAGCCCCGTCGATGCAACGTGGTGGACGGCAAACTGGTGGATTCACCTACCGGGCACTGGCGAATCTTCATGGAGCCGGACGAGAACTCCAATCTGGTCGCGTTTATGGACCCTGCCTACGGCACTGGATCAGCAAACGCCTGCATCGTGATGATGGATACCAACCTGAGAGAGGTGGTTGCCACATACGTTGACCCCACCTGCCCCCCTTACGACCTGTCGCGAGAGATCGTCATGGCTGCCCGTTCATGGGCTAGGGGTCGCTCAGACATGCTGATCGGCTGGGAAGTCAACGGGCCGGGTTCGTCCATGCACCATGACTTTGAACGCCTGCGATGGTTCAATATCTTTCACCACAAGCGATTAGGCCAGCGAGTCGAGACCAGAACCAAGCGAGTGGGCTGGACATCCACGCGGGTGACCAAGCGGGTCCTGTTTGCTGACCTTGCCCGCGCATTGGCCGACGACACAATCGTGTGTCCTGACGAAGAGATCATTGACGAACTGGATTCCACGGTGGTTTACAAGGATGGGTCTTTGGGTCCCGCCCGGCTGGAGGTTGATGCTTCGTCCGGTGCAAGGGAAGCCCATGGTGACCGGGTTGTTGCTTTCGCCGGGGCTGTGATGTTGCTCGACGATGCCAACCCAGACGCTGAACGCCCAGACCCCAACTACGGAATGCCCGATTTCAGCCTTGGGAACATGTTAAACATGGATGAACTGCTGTAACCGTGACAGATGTCACGCATAAATGCGACCTAGATAAGAGAAGAGAACATAAGAGAAGAAAAGAGCGTACAGTCAAACCATGTCAATGATTCGCGTCATGAACTGCTACTTGCCCCTGAATGCGATATCAGCGGTTGAGATCAAGCACACCGGGGCTGTTGTCCACCTTAGTCCCGATACTGCTGATGTTCTTTCACGCAATCAAATTGAAGTGCCGATAGATGACACGCCAGCCCTATGCGATTGGCTTGACGCGATGATTGAGCCACCTTTGGTTTTGCACAGGTCGCTGATTGAAGAGAACACTGAGCCGGTTGAGCCAGTGGATTACAAACCGCCAAAGAAGGCTCCGGCCAGAAAGCCTAGAGGTAAACGTGCTTCGGATTGATGAGACATTCCGCGAAGAGGTGAAGGCCGCTCGCAATTGGCGAGATAAGCACCTCATGCACTGGAAGGCGATGAAGGAACGGTTTACCGGACCTGCCTACCGACACGAGAACTACGTCGAGGGGGCTGACATCGAGAACATCGTGGGCCAGTATGTATCACTGGTTCTTCCTCGTGTCGCATACGACTACCCCCGCATCCACGTTACGGCTGATGACCCCCAACAGGATCGTCGTGCCAGAGCGTTGGAGTTGATGCTGAACCAATGGTCCAAGCGTTCCGCCCTGCGTCCGACACTGCAAGAACTTGCAACTGATATGTGTTTGCTTTGGGGGGTTGGCTTGGTTACCCCAGAACCAGTGAAGCACCTTCGCCGCATTGACATGGGCGGAGCGGGCCTAATGCCACGGGTGTACCGGATTGCACCCGAGAACTTCTTTGTCGATCCGTCAGCGGAGTCACATCGTGAAGCCCGCTACTTCGGTCATGAGTACCCCATCGACATCGAAGACCTTGTTGCTATGGCGGAAGATCCTGAGAATAAGTTGGATCTTGATGTCGTGAAAGAACTCAAGAGTTCATACGACACCTACCGCGAGAAGTTTAGAACTTCCGTAAAAGATTTGCCCGAACGCGATCAGACCATCATGATGGAGGTTTGGTGTCCTGAATTAGACATCGAAGGTGCAAAAGACGGCGTTCACCACGGTGGCCTGCTCAAGTTTGCCATGAGTGCCGAGAATGACATCGTCATGATTGGGGAGCCAATCCCTTACTACGGCCCCGCTTGCGGCCCGTACACCATGGTCGGGGCATACGAGGTTCCGTCTGACGTTTACCCACTTAGCCCAATGACTATGGCGTTGCCGCTGATCGAAGAAGCCAACGATCACGCCAAGACCATGTCCTACTCCGCTGGTGCATACCGACGATTGATTGCGGTTGACTCACGCGGAACCAAAATGGCCCAAGACATTGCGTCTACGCCTGACTTGTTTGTTGTACCTACCGAGAACTTGGACCGCGACCGCGTGGTTCCCATGGAAATCGGTGGGGTTACCCAGCAACAGATGGCCTACCAGAACATTATGTCCGCTCGCCTTGACCGGCTGACGGGCATGTCCGAAGTGATTCGAGGATCGGTAACTGGGGATGCCACAGCAACGGAAGTATCAGCCGCATCGGCCTCTTCCGGTCTTCGGCTCGCATACATTCAGCGTCAGTTTGCTGAAGCCGTGAATTCCATGGCCTACAAGGCTGCTTGGTACGTCATCAACGACACTACCGAGTTGCCCATGGGCCGTGAGGCTGTCGAAGAAGGCATGCCTGCAAAGATGCCCGGCACAGAACTGGGCGTTGACCTGTCTGAGTTGACGCTTGATGTTCAGGCGTACTCAATGGAGCGAACCTCCGAAGCATTGCAGCAGCGTCGTGCGGTTGAGTTGATGCAAATCATCGGCAACGTCGGGCAGCAGGCCACGCAAATGCCGTTTATTGACTGGCAGCGAATGATGACTGTGGTCGGGGACGCGTTGAACATGCCTGACATGGCGGACATCCTGAACCTCGATGAACTTAAACGTATGACCGAGCAGGCGCAACAAATGCAGCAGCAGCAAATGCAAATGCAGCAGGAACAGGCCGAGGCCAACGTCCAGCAGAAGCAAGCGGCTGCTCGTTCAAGAATGCAGCGTGGTCCAGCCGATGCAGGTACAGAAGCACGGAACCAAGAGCGTGCGGCTGGCGAAGGTGGTGGCTTTTAATGCCGTCTTATGACTTCAAACGGGAGTCTGACGGCAAGATCGTGGAGATGTCTTACACGATGAGCAAGGTCCCAAGCATTGGAGAGGTCGTGACTGTCGAAGGTGAGAACTACACCCGGCTGGTGTCCGACTATCAGGTCTCGGCAGAGGTTGAGACCGTTACCCACGGCTATCCGTATGTGTCTCGCAGCATGCCGAAGAACTTGGCGGGCTGTGATACCAACAAAAAGGGGCAACCCATTATCACAAGCCGCCGTCACGAGCGGGAAATCATGGGCCGACATGGCCTGAAGCGGGACTAATGAGCGAAGAAACAACCAACGAAGCCACAGAACCCACCGAAACCCCTGCAACTCCAGAGTTTACGCAGGCTGAAGACGCGGTATTGGACAAAATCTTAGAAGCACGCGAAGAACGGAGTGAACAAATCCGTGAATCCGTGCGTACAACAACAGAACCCTCGGACGAGGCTGCTAGTAACCCCACCTTGACACCCGAACGCCAGCGTGCGTTACGTCGAGCAAAGGTTCCTGAAAGCGTCATCGAGAAGTTTGGTGAGGATCAGGGACAACTCGTCTCTTGGGCTGATCAACTTCTTGAAATCCAAGGGAACGTAGACGGATACGCCGAGCGTATGCGTGGTTTAGAAGAGAAAGTCGCATCTCAGGGCAACCAAACCCAAAGTGACACGCGGTCTGCGGAACAAAGCAGCGCACCTCAAGACGACGGAACCACCGAAGTCTCTCAATCCGAAGCGGTAGAAGGCGAAGCAGCCCCGGAAACCAAGCCGGAGCAGGTTCAAACTCAACCTCCAAGGAATGTTGTGGAGCAACTGATCGGTGAGATCACGACTCTGCGAATCGAACAGGCACTCACACCCTTTGACGGGGTTACTGATCAGGAAAGAGTGCAAGTCGTGCAGCGGATGACTGACATCAACGAGAAGTCTCCGGGTGAATTCAATGACATCGCTAGTTTGGTAAGCAAAGCGGTTGGTGATGTAATGGGCGACCTTCCAACTCCGGTGAATCCCGGCCCCTCTGGTCAACCTTCTACTCCACCTAGAGCAGTAACTCGGACAGAGCGTCCGACTACTCCTGACGAAGCCGACGAAGCAGCGTTAGACATCATCTTAAACGGTGGGACTCTTGACGATGCCAGACGTGCAGCGATGCGAAGATAAAGTCTGCCTCCCTAGTGGGGGCCTTTTGCACGAAAGCAGGAAACAAAAATGGCTACATCCATTCGCAACTTCCTCGACTTCATGGACGCAACTGGCCCGGTATATCTGACCGGACCCGATGTCCTTATCAATGAAGCGGTGAAGCGTAATTACCTGTTCGGCGATTTGGTTCGTGAAAAGAATCAAGCCATCCAAGGTGGCAAAGAGATCAAAGATGTTTTGATGCTCGATGATTCCTCCACGTTCCAGTATTACCAGCCGAACGAAACCTTTACATACTCAAACCCACAAGTCTTGTCCGACATCACCGCCAACTGGCGTTTCTCGATGGACCACATGACTTTCACTGATGCTGAGATTGAACTCAACGTCGGTGGTGGGTTGACCCGTGAAGCCACCAAGACTGTCTACAAGGATCTCAAGCGATCCAAAGAGCAGCGAATGGTGACCTCCATGGTCAACGGTATGGAAGAAGGTTTGTTCAAGCCTACACAAGGCACTTCCTTCAACGACATGGAATCTTCCACTGGCAAGACTCCATACTCCATCCCTGCACTCATCACTGAGAACTGTGTCCAAACCTCCCTCGACGGTGGTGGGGCTAATGGTCTCCGTGGTGGTATGCCTATCTGTTCAGACACCGCAGAAGGTGGTGCTGTAGGTGGAACCAACACTACCATTTTGGGTATTGCTCCCGGAAGCAATGATCGCTGGACCAACGAAGTTGTGTTCTACGATTCCTCTTCCACTTTGGGTATGACTAGCGGCGTTATCGGTGCAACCACTGCATCGTTCAACAAAGCAAAGGTTGTTCAAGATAACACCACCGCTGGAGATTTCTCCGGTGATGGCATGGCAATCAATGAATTTACCGCCGTCAATATCTACGGCTTCTTGAATTCGTTTGACGAAATGTTCTTGCGTCTTCAGTACCGCCCACCAGCCTCGTTTGAACAATACTTTGAAAACATCGTGTTCAACCGTCAGAAGATTCTTTGCTCCCGTGAAGGTGTGAACCTTTACAAGCAAGCACTTCGTTCGGAAAACGACCGTCTGGTCAGCCCAACTGATGCTGCGTACAACAACCCTGCGTACTCCGGCATTCCGTTGACTTACTGTGCTGAACTTGACTCAGCCAAGATTTTCCCTAAGCAAAACGGTAACGGCGTTCATAATAAAGCCGCGTATGACGGGTTTAACTTGGATGCAACCGTAGGCACAACCGAGTTGGCGACTGATGTCATCAACCCCGGCGCACGCTACTACTTCATCAACGGTGACTACCTCACCCCGGTTCTGCACGCCTCTCGATACATGGAGAAGCACCCAACAATGCAGCACCCAAATCAACCGTTCACTCACGTTCAGATCACGGACTCGTGGTACAACGTGGTTGCTAACTCTCGTCAACGTCACGGCATTCTCGCGCCGATGATTACGGCCTAATAGGAAAAGGACAATTACAATGGTAAATGCTTCCCCTACTCAAAGCCCTCTCGGTCTCCAGTTTGCCAAAGAGGACGTAGTTCTCGTAGCAGATGCAGCGGTAACAAAGGGTCAAGTTTGCAAACTTACTCTTGATACCAGCAATCTTGTCTTCGATGCTGCAACTCCTGCTGCTGCTGCTGACGCAGAACTTACTGCTGCTGGCAAATTCAACTTCTACGGCGTTGCCTTGGAAGATATTGCTATCACCAAAAAGGGTTCCTTCCGTCTGAAGGGAAAAGTTGAGGCTCTTGGTGGCGACACCTCGATTGCCCTCACTGCACTCACCTGCGATGCAGCAGGTGCTTTGCATGCTGCTCCCGTGGACCCCGGTGCTGACACCAATTCAAGTTTCCGCACTTTTGCGGTAGCACTTGAAACTCTTTCTGATGGCGGTTTGCATAACGTCATCTTTGATGGTCTTGGTGGCTTCGGCTTCGTCGAGGCTGCATCCTGATCTTTTGATCACTTGGGAGAGGGGGGCTACCGCCCCCTTCTCCTCTTCCCATGGCACTTACCTACGCTGACGCTAAGGCCCACATATTGCTCGCTTGTGGTGGAGATCCCTCCACTACGAGTGCGTTTACCGTCCCCAAACGGATTGCCCAGATTCTTAACTTCGCGGGCCACCACCTTTACAGCCACGCTTGGAACTGGCGTGAGCGTACTGCCTCTAACCTTGACTTCACCACCAGCGACTTTGTTGTTCTGCCTGATGATGTCGGCACAATTATCAATGTGTTTCCCAACGGCAACACCTTTCGTCGCGTGTTCTTGATTTCACCAGAGGCGTTCTCTCGCTTTGAGTCAGACAACCTGACGATCACCGACGCGGTGTTCTACGTCACGCTTGCTCGTGCTAAGCCGGGCAACGATGGTTCAGCATCTACCGGGCAGCCCGCACGACGGCTGGACATCTACCCAACACCCAGTACAGCCGAGTCAAACGCCCTGTCCATCCGTTACCGAGCAGAGTTTGTTGAGGTTGCAAGCACAGACGTTGATAGCACAACTTTGCAAATCCCAGTTGAGTCGCACGTTGAGGCTCTCTACTTGGAGTATGTCCGAGCCTTTGCTGAAGGTGGCGAAGTTGGCGACACCCTGCAACGGGTGGCAATGGTTGACGCTTCACCCCTGCTGCAAGAAGCCATGCGTCGTGACGGCGTTGAGACCCCCAACTACGGGCCTCTTCCCATGGCTGTTCGTGGTCGCACTACCTCATACGGCGGCCTGAACTTCTTCCCTAACGGCAACATACCGGACCCATCCTGATGGCAAAGAAGAAGACACGAAAGAAAGCAGTCTCCCTCTCCGTCAAACGTGGCGAGAAGTTGTCTGCATCACGGGGTGCTGGTCTGACCGCTAAGGGTCGAGCCAAGTACAACCGTGCTACCGGAAGCAAACTTAAAGCACCGCAACCGGGCGGTGGCAAGCGTAAGAAATCGTACTGTGCAAGGTCCGCAGGCCAGATGCGGATGCACGGAGTAAGTTGTTCTAAGACTCCAAAGAAGCGTATCTGTGCTGCGCGACGGAGATGGAAGTGTTGAAATGGGCCACGAGGTTGCGAAAATTGCTGCTATTTCTTGCACCCATGCCCCACACACGCCAAGCGAGACGCATCAATGGATACTGGACACGATAGCCAACACCAAGGGTCTGACTCACTTCGTGCATTGTGGCGATGTCTTCGACGCACAAGCGGCCTCAGTCCATCCCGACGAAGCAGACCATACTCTGATGGACGAGTATCGGCACGCGGCTTCATTCTTGAAGAGCATTCGCCAGAACTTGCCGGATGGGTGTCGATTGGTGATATGCGAGGGGAATCACGACGACAACATCAGGAGAGCGGACCCGAGACGGATACCGAAGGGGCTGAGAGAGAACGCCTTCTGGATGAACACGGAGTTTGCGGAGGAGTTCAGGCGGTGGCATTGGCGGCCCTACATCAAATCTGCTGCGGGGTGCTACCGGGTCGGACAGGCGGTGTTCTACCACGGGTTCGATTGCGGGTTGACTTCGGACGAGTTGGAGGGTCTCCAGATGAACAATGCGACTGGATGTCATCCCTTCCGCCTGTTTGTGCGTGGGCATACCCATCGGCCTCTTCCCCCGACGCAGATTGTGAGAACGAGGAAGGTTCCGCTCCCATGGTGGTGCATGAATGTGGGGACGTGCGGCCCTTTGAAGCCGGACTACATGACGAGGAAAGACACTGGGAGTTGGGGATCTGGCTTGGCTCTGATCGAGGCGAGGATGGAGACAGCCTCCCGGCTGAATGCGAAGGAATGGTCGGCGGAATTGAGGACGATGCCATGCTAACAGCCGCTCAGAAACTAAAGAATGATTTGCAACGATATGTCGAGAACTTCGCGTTGGAGTTTGACATGAACAAATGGACCGCAGCAGGTGTCTTAGAAGAAGTTAAAACCGACGTTCTGTTTGAGTCCGACTCTTGGCCCCAACCAGATATTGATGAGGACGACGAATGAGAACATTTAACCTACTTGAAGCAGTTTCTAGTAACGATCAAACCCCAGCCGCTGTTGAGTTACAAAAAAGTTACGGGTCCGGAAAAGGTCCGGGCATTACAGGCGTTGTAGCGTTTAAGATTGGAACCAGCAGTGCAACCCTAACGGTGTTTGGTAGTGCTGACGGAACAAACTTCTACACCATCAAGTCTGTTACTGAAGCCGATATGACCAACGATAACGCAGCGTTTACGATTGCTTTGGCCCCCTTCATGAAAGCAACAGCCACCGGCGTTGGCACATTTACATCAATGAAGGTTGACATCATTTCGGATTAATCATGGGAAAGTGGACTCCATCTAACTTAAGTGCAGCGTTGTCTGCTTGGTACAAGGCCGACTCAATCTCCGGATCTGACGGTGACCCTGTGACTGCGTGGGCTGACTCCAGCGGTAACGGACACACCGCGTCACAAGCGGACGGGACGAAGCAACCAACACTCCAAACCAACGAACTAAACGGCTTGGCGGTGGTAAGGTTTGATGGCAGCAACGATATTGTGACCGATGACGGCATTCCAGCACTTAACGTTGGCACGGGTGATATCTGGCTTGCTTGCGTTTTCAAGTCAACTGACGATTCTGGCGCTCAGAACTTCTTTGAAAAAGGTCCGACTAGTTTTGGGCTTCGGTGTCTGTCAAAAGGCAATATGGAGATGACACTGGGTTCAACAACAAACACGCCGTTGCAGAATGTAGGCAACTGGAGTCGGACAGCGTTTGTGATGGCGACAGCCTCGCGTGTTTCAACCAATGCAAATGGGTTTGTGAACGGTTCACCCAGTACAACCACAAACCGAACCAACACCGTCAGCATTGATAACTCAGACGCTTTTGACATCGGGGCACGAGCCGCTAATGGTGCTGGGGCTATGACTGGCGACCTTGCCGAAATTCTTGTGGGCGGGGGAACCATAACTGGTGAACTTAGAAAGGTTGAGTCTTACCTGAATGACAGGTACGCAGTAGCCACGCTACCAAGCACTCACGAGTATTCAGATTTTGTCGCCGCCTTTGGCGTGCATGGTGTTCACAATCAAGATTTAATAGGGGAAATGGCACTCGATGTAGAAGGCCCCGTCGTCTCAGATACGTTAGCGGGGGCCGTATGACCGCCGTTGAATTTAACTTAGACAACGTTACCCAAGAGATTGAGAACTGGATCTTGAACTACCTTGACCACCCAAGCGAACACTACAACGGCATGAAGCCCTGCCCGTTCGCAAGAGAGGCTTGGATTAAAGACAAGTGCCATGTGTTGATCGGCGGCGAACACATTGTTCACCAGATCCTGCACACTTGGGACGACCAGTACGAGATTGTGGTGGTTGCGATTGCAGAGGACGAGACCGAGGGTCTTGAGGAATACTGCAAGATGGTGAACCAAGATTTGGTGGAGTACGGCACCGACTTAGTGTTAATGCCATTCATCGCGGGCGACGAAGAACCCGATGATCCAGCACTCAAACCTGAATCATGGGGGTCAATTATTAACGAGGCGTACTCGTTGGTGTTTGTGCAGCGGTTATCCGTCGTAAATCGGATATCCGAGGTACTTGAAAAAATGGGCTACTACGACAGGTTGAGTCCTGAGTTTATGCGATACATCAAAGAAAGACGAGGTTCATAATGCGTGGACGTAAAAAAGCAATGGGTAAAAAAGTCGGCGGAGCGAAGAAAAAGGTTGGGGCCAAGAAGTTTGGTAACACCGCTTTTGGCAAGAAAGTGACTAAGCGTAAGAAGTAATGGCAAAGAAGAAAGCCACAAAAAAGTCTGGCTCTAAACCTTCAAACCCATCGCTGTATAGCCGGGTGAAGTCAGAAGCCAAACGAAAGTTTGATGTGTATCCATCTGCGTATGCAAATGCGTGGTTGGTTCGCACATACAAAAAGCGTGGTGGCGGGTACAGAAAATGATTGCCCTGCTTTGCCTAGCCTTGTTTGGTGGTGGGAAGCCAGCCAACCCCGACGTTGTCGAGATGTGGGTGGACGACCTTGGCCGGGTTACCCCGTTTGGTCGTACGTTTGACGTGTACATCCAGACCGGCTTTGACCCTGAATTCTCACAACCGGACGGTAGCCCACGGCCCCCGTACACCATTGGGAGTACGCGGGGCGGTGAGGTTCCCACTCGTGCGTTCGCATGGACTGTTGAAGGCGACGTGTTCAAGAATCGCAACGATGCGTTCTACCCGTTCCTTGAGAACTGCCCTGAATGTATTGAATACTGGGAGCAAGACACCGGGATCAAGTGCCCCGACCCCGGCGAGTATTGGGATTGTATTCAGTCCAACCCATACCAGCGTTGGATGTACCTTGGTCAGAACTACACCCCAGTCAATTGGGACACGATAAACGGTGTGCCCAACACTTTCGATCTGGTAGGGCTGGACTACTTCTGGGCTGACTCTTGGATCTTGCACGGTGAACCCGGCAAGAAGTACGGAGCCTTTGGCCGTCTCAAGTACCCGCAAGTTCAAGCCCAACACAAAGGCCTAATCGAACCAAACACACTGATTTTCTGGCCGCACCGTGACACCATTGTGGGTGAGGTCTGCTGCTCTTCACCAAGCCAGAACGACTATGCCGATCTGATTATGTGGCGTGGCTACGACGTGGACTGGGAGAGCGAGAAGCACCCCGGCTCGTTCCACATTGCCCGCTTCACTGGTCCGGACTACTTCGGCAGCGGCGGCGTGATCCGCTTTGCCTGTGGTCAGGACTACAACTGTGACCGTGCCCCGTACTTCGTGGATTACTACGCGGACAACTCTTGCCCATCTGACCTAAACGAGGACGGCGTGGTGGGGTTTGAAGACCTGCTGCAAGTCCTGTCTGACGTAGCCGCTGTCAAGTATCACCCGCAAACCAACAGTGGGTTTACTGCTCTGCTCAAAGTCTTGTCGGAATGGGGGGTGTGCGGTGGCTAAACCAAAGGGCGGACTGACCAAGTGGTTCAAGGAAGACTGGCGGGACATTAAGACCGGCAAGAAGTGCGGTCGTTCGGGGAGCGAAAAGGGCAAGCGTCCTTACCCGGCATGTCGTCCAGCCAAGGTCGCAGCAAAGATGACCGCTGGTGAGAAGAGAGCAGCCGCTGCTCGTAAGACGGGGCCGTCCCGTGTGACCTATGCCGTAACCGCTAGTGGTCGGCGAAGAAAGAAGAAGTAATGGAATCCTTCGATATATGGGCCACCCCGGCCTCCATCCTAATCGGCATCATCTTCGGTGCAGCCCAAGTCAAGGCTGCCATCGAATCGCTTCGACATGCCGTAGATCGTTTGGATCAGGCCGTCCGCCTGCTTGAGACAAGAACTCAAGTGGTCGAGCAGCGTATTGCAAGGTTAGAAGGAAAGACTGAGAAATGATCCGGCTCGTGCCACTACTGCTTTTGCTTGGCTGCCAGACCTCTGGGGGAGGCGGCTTGGGTTTTACTATGCCCCAAATGGGGCTGACTCCACAGCAGGCGGTGGACCCCTCAATAGCGGCACTGGAACCATTTCGATGGGCGGGGGCCTTGTGCTTGATGAGCGGGGCAGTGCTGCTCTTCATCAGCCGGGGCATCAAGGGGTGGATTCCCTTGTTGACGGGGATTGGGCTTATCGTTCTGAATGTATTGCTTGCGGAAGCCTTGACCTACCTGTGGACTCTGGTGCTGATTATCGGAACAGTTGGGATAGCGGCTCTCGTATTTGGAACCAACCTGAAGGATTTAAAATTATGTCGTATTCGTTCTCTGATGTTCTTGCCGCCCTGCTCGTTGTGTCCGGGGCCTTCATCGCCGGAATGTGGGTTGGGCGACCCATCGTCGATTGGCTTAAAGGAAAAATCCTAAAGGAACTTGACTGATGTCAGTAAAGATTCAACTGCGTCGAGGAACGCAAAGCGAGTTTTCCACCAACAACCCAACCCTGTTGGAGGGTGAAGTTGCAGTAGTGACTGATGATAAGAAAATCATCATTGGCCCCGGTGCGTTCAACGCTTTGGATGCTGCTGGCAAGTTCATCAACTACCACACCGATCAAGGTCTTGGCACAGTTGGTGGGTCTAACGCTACAAGTGAGATTCCGATTAAGTTGGTTGGGGCCAGCGGGCAAGCCGTTGCTGCTTTGCAGGTGCTTAAGAACGGTGGGTCCAACGGCATCCTTGAGGTGTTTACTGACAACACCACTGAACTGGTCAAGATCAACGCGGCAGACGGTGCGGTTGATGACATCTCGCTGCTGCTCAAAGCCAAAGCCAGTCAGACTGCTGCTGTCCTTGAGGTACAGGACTCCGGCGACACCACTCCACGCTTCCAAGTCAAAGAAGAAGGCCAAACCCTTATTGACCCAAACGACACAACAGATCCGTCGCTTCGGATTAAGAAGTCTTCCGGCAGTCAAAGCAATGGTATTTTGCGAGTCAATGAGGGCGGGACTGCGGAGTTCCAAGTCCTTGACGGGGGGATTTCGGTTGCAGGAACCTCGGCTCTTGAGGGCAATGTGACCGGCAAAGCCATCACTACCATTCAAAACGGTGCGGATGATACTGACCGGGTTGTGATTAAGGGTCTTGCCAGCGGTAATGTCATCGAGACATTTGAAGACAACGTATCTAAATTTAAGGTCGAGGCTACCGGGGCAGTTACATCAGAGGCTAAAGGCACGTTCGCCGATGCTGAAATTGATGTTTCTGGACGCACACTTGTCGATACCAGCGTTATGCGGCGAGACGAGATCGTTGATGAGTATCAGGCATTCAAGATGTACCACATTGATAGCAACATCCCTGCTGGTGCTTCTAGTACCTTGAAAATTAGAAAGTTTACGTCTACCGACGGAAACCCGTTGACCTTTTTCAATCTTGACAAACTTTCCTCTACTGCGGTTGTAACAAGTAGCGGCAGTGCAGGGGGTACAGAACCTGACATGGCCGATACGCCGGGCAGTTCGGTCTTCCCGGCTATCAAGTTAGCGGCGGGCGAAACAATGCTCCTCAAGATGGAATTAGAGGCCGAAGACCCCCCCTTCGGGACTACTCAATGCCAAGTGCAACTCAACCGATACTCCTCAGACAGCCTTGCCTCTGGCGTAAGAGTACTGATAAGAGAGGAGACCGTTGCGGCCTCTTCGTATATTTTCACCCATGCGGTTCTAAACAATGGGACTACCGATTTTTTTATTGCCGTCTCCACGTCGCAAACAGTGGCCTCCAATGGGGCCGGTGTGACGTGTAGCGGGCAGGCCCTCATCACAAAATCGTTGTCCCCCGCCCTAGTCGGACTGAGTACCGGGGCTACGGCTTTTGAAATTACCACCGTACCCGTAGTTATTCCGTAAACAAACAATGCCCTACTCTCGCCTCCCCATTCCGTACCAAGGACTCACTGATTCGGTAGCCTTCCGCCAAGCGGCAGAAGGATTTACGAAGCGGTGTAAAAACGTGTATCCGTTTGATGCCTTTGACAACAGGCGGCGAATGGGTACGCGGCAGGGGTTCTTGCAAATTGGCAAAACAAACGGGCAAATCCAAGGCATGGCAACCTCAGAGTCCTTGGTTCAAAAGGGCGGCGACCAAGTTCTAAAGCGTCAACTTATTTATGTTTCAGGCGGCAAGGTGTACGTCACTGACTTGTCTGGTGACCCAGTTGAAGCAGATGCGGTAAGTGCGACTGGCAACAACGCATTTAACGCAAATTACGACAGCGAGTCAACGGACCCAAGAGACCAGCCAAGAGACGCTAACAACAGGGACACCGTTGAGGCGGTTCCCAACGCGGTTAACGCAAGCACTCAACAGATATTTCAAAAGAATGCAAAGGTTGAGATCATCGCGTTCCGGCATGTTGGCCGCCTTGACGAAGATGCTAACGGTGCTTCTGGTGCAATTGGCACTATTGCGTTTACTGACATACCCACGGCTACCAAAACCGTAGTAATTACTGACAACACCTCGGGAACCACCGCCGTCACCAAAACCTACACGGCAACTTCTGATAATACTCATATCAACGGGACGGCCAGTCCAAACTTTTTTCGAGGTGCAAGTGCCGCTGCGGCTGCGGCCAATTTACAGGATGCTATTCAAGCCGCTGGTGGACACAACGCACTTGGTGTAAGCACCGGCGAAACCATTGCCGTAAGCCTTTCTGGTTCTACGCTAACACTGTTCCAAAAGTTTGCCGGGTCTCGTGGCAACACAGAGATAACTGGGGACATAGACAATTGCAACATCACCGACTTTGCTGGCGGGACGGACAGTGAGCCACATCAGTACGCTTACATGACTGATGGCGTGCGGTACGTCAAGGTTGATTTGGCTCAAGGCACTCCGGCGGTCTCCCAATGGGTGGGTCCATACAAGACTGTTACAGCCGACTTCAATGGTACAACCTACCTTGCCCCGCTAATTCAACGGCACGGTGCAAGACTGGTAATGGCTGGTATTGAGCCTACCGGCAGCAACTGGTTCCTAAGCAAGATTAATGACCCGTATGATTGGACACCGGGCGCAGGTGTAACGGTTGGGGTTGAAGCCGTCGCGGGTTCGTCCGGCACGACGTTTGGCGAAGTTGGAGACAACATTAAGGCTTTGATCCCAGTTGGCACCAACAGTCTGGTATTCGGCTGCACCAACTCTATGACCATGCTGACGGGCGACCCCGCCTTTAGCGATGTCAAGTTCCGTCAAGTGTCCCGCACTGTGGGCGTGTTGGGGCCAAGAGCCTTCACTCCGATTAATGAAATGTCCACGCTGGTCGCGTCCTCTGAAGGCGTGTTTGGCATTGACCCTAACACGTTCGATATTGAGCGAGGGGCTAGGGTCAGCAAGGACCGGCTGGACAACTTGTTCTCCCGTCTGGACTTTGAGGACACCGACATCGTTATGGGGTATGACGATTCCCGTAGTGCAGCGTTGATGTTTCTCACCAAGACAGATGACCCAACCTCCAGCGAAATATTCGTCTTGGACATGTCCAACGGCGGCTGGTGGCAGTGGCAAATTTCCAACCCCGAATTGCGTGCCGTACAAGCCGTTGCCGCATTCCGCCCTGTAGACGGAGACCGAACGGCTCCATGGATTGGGACAAAGAGCGGGTACTTGTTGGCCCAGCCAGAAAGCCTTGTACTACACCAAGACGGTGCAGTGGACAGCAGTTCATCGTTTAGTTCTGTTCACCCGCCAAACACAGCGGCAGGATTGGCTACCGACTTTGATTCAGAACTGGTCATCGGACCCATTAACGGCGACCCGTCACGTCGCATTTTGCTTAAAGATGTTCGCGTGCTTCTTGGTCAAAAGTCAGAATCAAGCGCAGACACTCTTGAGTCTGGGCCATTCATGTCGTTGCTCTTTGGCGATACAGCACAGAGTGCAATTGGCTTTGTTTCTGGTGGTTTGCTGTCTACAACAAACACTGTGATCGACGGTGGTACGTCTGAGGCAAGTGGGTTTGACGATGTTCTGCTTGGTGTAAACCCATTGGATGGTGGCGACGAGGACAGTGGTTCGGATACATACACGGCTATTCTTTGGGGCGGTCTGGCTGCCGACCCGGATGGAACATACACCCCGACAACTACGGGCACGCTGCTTAACAACACTGTGTTCTCAGGCCCGAGTGACTGGACTTTATCTAGGACAACAGACGGCAAGTGGCAGTTGAAGTATGACGGCGTAGCGTATTACGAGACCGAAAATGTTGTCTCTGGGTTGCCAACTACCATTCGGCTTAACCAAGACGCAACCCCTCCATACTTGCCTGCTGAAGGTGAAGAGGCAACTCTGGTTACCTCCGGATTTGCAGGCGCACAATCCACACCAAACGTACAACTGGCCCGTGGTCGTTCCACAGCCAAACGCTCCAGAACCCGTGCGAGCGACATATTTGTAAAGATCGGCGCGAATTCACGCGCATGGGCATTGGAGGATGTCTCCGTCGATGTCGAGGACGGCGGCCCCGTCAGGAGTGTTACATAATGGGACTTAGCGACTTATTTGGCGATGAAGGCGACCGCGATGCCGCAATGCGTCGTGCCTTTGAACAATACAAAAACGAGATGAACCAATACATCGGTGGCTTTGAGTCCCGATTTGGTGACCTTATCAACACGGTTATGGCTGACCGCGATACCGATATCGCTGCGTTTACTGCCATGTACCAACAGGGTATTGACCAGTACGAATCGTCAATGGCACGCTTGGAAGCAGGATTTGGTGAAGCAAGGGGACTTCTTGAAGAAGGCATCGATCAAACGCTTGAAGACATCGATAGGTCCACAGAAGCGGCGGCAGCCCGCTCGATGGCACAAGGCGCGCTTACGGGCCTCAGTGGGACATCGTTTGGAGCAGCACAAACCGAGGCGTATCGCCAAGAAGGTGCAAGAGAAGGTCGGCGTGCCCAAGAACAATTCCGTGGGCAGATGGCTGATCTTTCTTTGAGGGAAGGGGCCTCGATGTTTGAGGCCGGTGCAGGCTTGTCCAGCATGATCACTCAACGAGCATCGGCTGAAAGCGACCTACGTCGATCATATACCTCGGCTATCTCTGGCTTGCAGTCTTCGCTGGCCCAACAGGTCTTTGGAGCGCAGTCAGGCATTGCCGGTGCTGGGTTTGATACTGGCATGGCTCGTGCTGAGAACATTGGCACTGGCTTTAACTTGACGGGGGCACTTATAAACACGGGCCTGTCGATGCTTGCAGGCGGTGCGCAGAATCCGGGTGGTCAAACTCCTTTCCAGTATTCCTCACAGTCTTACGGCATGGGGCCACAGGGCGGAGGCTATGGAACCATCTCTACTGGTGGCGAACTTCCTTCAGGTCTAGCAACATTCAACCCCGCTTATGGTCAAGGCGGCGGGTATACCTATCAAACGTATTGAGGCAAACATGGCAAAAAAGAACATAGAAATAAAAGCCCCAACCATACTTGGGAAAGAAGTGTCGCCAAACATAGCAAACGCTGTGTCTGCCTTTTCTGCGTCGATTACCGCAGAAGGTCGGCGGAGGGAAAGAGCGGGCCTTAGCGGTGCTGGCTTTGCTGCTGGCTTTGCTGAGGGCATGTCTCCGATTATTGACTACAGCAAGATTATGCGTGGTAAGGCTGACCCCGGCACTGTTCTGGGTCGGGTGGGCATGCGTGCTATGCAGGACAACCAACGGTTCAAGTCAGACCCGACAGAAACTGAAACCGAGGACGATGTTGTGGTTGACCCGTTGAAATTGCCTGTTGAGGAGTCAAAGTCTTCCGACCCGCTTGGGCTTATGAAACCACCGACTTCGGGACCTGAAGACAAGCCGGAGGTTTCGGAGGTTGAGGAAGCAGCAACAACCGCAGTCAAGGCAGCAACTGGACCAAAGAATCCCCTTGACCAACTGGAACCCGGTGACCGGCAGGTGGTATTGACATTGATTTCTCGTGAAGGTCTTTCTGATGAGGATTTGACCACTGGGGTAAATTATCTTGTAAACAACTACGGGCTAAACCTTGCCCAAGAGGCACTAAAATATGCTGCTGAAGGTAAAGCAAAATGACCCGACAAACACCTAGACGATATGGGCAAGGCAGCCCAGTTGGAAACCAAATCCGTGACAATATATCCAAGCAAGACCTTGGATCAATCATGCGGCCTGACCCCGAAATGGGTACAAAGGACGCAGGTAAGTCTCTTGCGGCACTTCGCAACGGCGACTACCAAGGGCTTGAGGGCATTCAGTTTGGTGTGATGCAGGGCAATCCTGTAGCCATCTTGCCTGACGGTCATGCCGTGGTCATTTCTGCTGGCGAAGCAATGCAGGGTATCACCCAACGTAACAAGCGGCGGCAGCAAATCGGCGAGCAGATGGCTTACGACGAGGACGTTAAGCACTTTGCTGAGACCAACCGAAGAACCATGCAGCAACTGGTTGACGGCTTTGAGTTTGCCCCGGCTATCTCTGGCGGGTATATGTCACTGTACGAGTCCTCCCCCATGGAAACCATGCAGGAGTTGTTGCAGTATGACCGGGGCCAAAGAGAAGAGGCTACCCGCTCGCTGGTTTCCAAGCAAAGAACTGCCCGCAACAACACCATCAATAATTCCTTGAGCATGATGGCAAGAAATGCCAAGGGTTCGGGTGCAAGTGCAGATGAAGCGGGCCGCCACCAAGTAGGCG
>Ga0208666_1000086_pt1 | contig 40129 bp, 34 predicted proteins | sample 5B_taG_FD_184078 | JGI IMG/M metagenome (GOLD analysis project Ga0208666, IMG submission 184078) | Marine viral communities from the Subarctic Pacific Ocean - 5B_ETSP_OMZ_AT15132_CsCl metaG (SPAdes) (version 2) | ecosystem: Environmental > Aquatic > Marine > Oceanic | place: Pacific Ocean...
AGATGATACATCGTTAACAGCTAACGACTCAGGTGAAACTTTTGTATTTAACGATACATCTGCCACGTTTACTTTACCGGATTCAGGCAATGGTGATTTAACTGGAGTATATTTTCACTTTATAGTGTTAGACGATGCTGCTGGTACTAAAAGAATCCAATGCGCTGATTCTACAAACGAAGACTTAATTGGATCTGTGCTCACCGTAGATACAGACTCATCTGATGCTAATGCTTCTTTTGCATCCCAAGTTGCAGATGAGTTTCATCAAATAACATTTAATGGAACTACGACAGGTAGAGCCGGTAGTAAAGTAACAGTTACAAACATAGCTGCAGATAAATGGCATGTCGAAGGTACATTGCTATGTACTGGAGCTCCTGCTACACCATTTTCATAATTAAATTATGGCTTTTAAAATGAAAACTATACCAGAAGTGCTTGGCTTTAACGCTGAGCACTCTGAGCAAAGATCTATAGTTTTTGAAAAAAAGCTACCAAAAAATGTCTGGGGTATGATCGATATGAACGGTGTTATAGAAATTAATAAAGATCTTAGCGCTAGACAAAAAGCAAAAGCTGTAATGCATGAGCGATTACACTTACAACAAATACGTGACGGTGTTTTAAAGTTCGATAGAAACAACTACGAGTTCAAGCCCAAGCATAGCAATAAAATGATTAAAGTGCCTACTAAATCAATAGACACTAGAAGAAGAGATCTTCCTTGGGAAGTATCAGTAGAACAAAAAATAAAAGAAATATATAAACGTAAAAAATAAACAAAATGCCAGAAAAAAATGATATAACAGGAAGTGTAAAAGAGTCTTCTTATATGAAACCTAGATTAGTAGGCAAGCAAGAAAAAATAGACATGAATAAAGACGGAAAAATAACTAAAGAAGATTTTTCTATGTTAAGAGCTAAAATGGCTATGCCTAAAAAAGATAGTCCTATGAACTTTAAAGCAATGGACTATGAAATGGCTAAAGCTATGGATTACAATCAAGGCAAACCTATGATGTACGGTGATATGCCTAAAATGGATCACGGAGCTAAAATGTATAAGCCAAAAGCTTACCACAATAAAAAATAATTATGCCAGCTAAAAGACCTACTTGGAAAGACTCTAAGTATGCTGATGCAAAAGGTAAATTTAAAAGTTTATCACCTGGAGCATTAGCAACATGGCTTATTAAATCTAGACGTGGTAACAAGCGAGCTATTATTGGTAGCTTAAATCAACAAATTGTTTTTAATAGAAACAAAAAGCCTAGCTATGCACGTAAAATGATTACTACTAGAAACATAGTAAATAAAAGATTAGGTACTAAAAAGAAAAAATAATGAGTGTAGAAAAACGTAGAGCTAAGATTATTAAGAGAAGAAAAATATCTAAAATTGTAAGAGCTGTAAAAAACAAACAAGCGTTTGAGTTTAAAAGAAAAGATGATATTTATAAAATAATTTTACCTATTATAAATCAAGCTGGTAGAAATGGAGTTACTTCAACTGACTTAAGAGAAGCACTTATAGAGAAGCATTCTATTAATATAAGTATCGAAAGACTTGTTGAAATTTTAAGAAATCCTATTAAAAATGGTGAAATAAAGAAAAAAACAGATAAATTAGACAATTTACTTTTTGTTATTGGAAAGCCATCAAAAAAATAAATAATAAAAAATGAAAAAACCAGGTAAAACATATAGAGGTGTTTTAAAGGCTAGAATTAGTAAGTTATACGGCGGGGATGTAACTATAGCTAAAGCTAAAAAGCTTAAAGCTAGAAAAACAGCAACGTCTAGAGACAAGCAGCTAGCTAACTGGTTTATTAACATGCATAAAAATAAATAATATGAAAGTAAAAGCGCCAAAAGGTTTCCACTGGATGAAGTCTGGTAAAGGTATGCCTAAGTTAATGAAAAATCCCGCTGGCGGATATAAGCCACATAAAGGAGCAAGTTTATCTTTTAATTTTCCAACACAGAAAGTACATAAAAAGTAATGCCTGCTAAAAGAAAACCAGATCCTAAAAAAGGTACTGGTAAAAAACCAAAAGGTAGCGGCAGACGTTTATATACTGATGAAAATCCAAAAGACACAGTAAGTATTAAGTTTAAAACCCCTGCAGATGCTAGAGCTACTGTAGCTAAAGTGAAAAGAATTAGGAAACCATTTGCTAGAAAAATACAAATATTAACTGTATTAGAGCAGCGAGCTAAAGTTGCTGGTAAACCTCAACAAGCTGCAATAGCTAAAAGAGGTAAAGAAGCTATAAGAAAAAAACATAAAGCCAAAAAATAAACCCGGCACGGGAAGTGCAAACCAAATAATAACAATTAAACCAAAAACTATGACGTTTTATTATCAGACTCAATCGTGGAGTAGTCAACCACAAATATCCGATGAAACCAAACAATTATGGGAGCATGTATCTAATAAAGCCAGTTGGCGTATAGTGCAACTACCTAATGGATTTTATCAAACCGAGTACCAAGACCCTAATAAAGAGACTTGGATCGACGTTACTCGTCGAGAAACTATTGAAGGCGCTGAGCAAGCAATTGACAGTTCAGTTGAGCATTACACGAAAAAGCTTGACTATTTAAAAGGCCCAAAAGTAGTTAAAACATTTAAGTAGTATTTTTAATTTAATCTAATTTAATCTAATGCAAAACTCACAAGAAATAGTGAAGCATTTAAATTTTGGCAGCGATGCTCAAAATAAAGTGTTCACTGGTATTACTAAACTCACAAAAGCCGTTAGCTCTACACTTGGAGCTAGCGGTAAATGTGTTATTCTGGAAGACTTCATGGGAAGACCTATGATTACAAAAGACGGTGTTACTGTTGCTAACTCAGTAAACCTTCACGATCCAGTTGAAAACATAGGCGCTACACTTATAAAAGAAGCGGCTAGAAAAACAGTTAGCGAAGCAGGTGACGGTACAACAACAGCTACAGTTCTTGCTCAAGCTATATTAAAAGAAGCTAAAGACTATAAAGGATCTTTACGTGATATTAAAAATGATATTAATAAAGCATACGAAGAAACTATAAAGTATTTAGACAAAGTGTCTATACCTGTTGAAGGTAAAATGATAGATCAAGTAGCTGCAATATCTTCAAATAACGATAAAGAGCTTGGAGATATTATAGGTAAAGCATTTAAAAAAGTTGGTAAAAACGGTACGGTTTTTATGGATCCAGACGGTGCAGAAGAAACTAGCGTTGAAGTTGTATCTGGTTCTCAGATAAATCAAGGCTTTGCAAATCCTAACTTTGTTACAGATGTTACTAAACAAAATGTTACACTAGAAAAACCTCTAGTATTATTAGTATCATCACCTATAACTACTGTGAGAAAAATACAAACAGTATTAGAATACGCAGTAACAAATAACAGAAGTATACTTATAATAGGTGAACTAGAAAAACAACCTATGAGTGCTTTAGTTATGAATAAAATTAAAGGCAATATTAAAGCTAATGTAGTTGCGCCTCCAGGATTTAACTTCTGGAAAAAAGACTTTTTAGATGATATTGCTGCAGTAACGGGTGCTACTCATATAAATGAAGAGTACGGCGATGATGTAGATCTTATTACACCAGATATGCTCGGTGAATGCGAAAGAGCTATATCTGATAGTAAATCAACTGTACTTAAAGTATCTAGCATACCTGATGTTGCTAAAGAAAGAATTAAGACAATAGAAGATCAACTAAGTTCTAGCGCGCCAAGTTTAAAAACCGAAAAACTACAAGAACGTTTAGGCGTTTTATCAGGAAATGTAGCGGTTATAACTGTGGGCGCAAACTCTGATGTAGAGTTAAAAGAAAAGAAAGACAGAGTTGATGACGCAATACACGCTACTAAAGCAGCTATAAAACAAGGTATAGTTTCAGGTGGTGGTGTTGCTCTTTTAAATGCTGCACAAAAGTTAAATGGTAGTAATGAAGGTGAAAATATATTTATTAAAGCAATGAAATCACCATATCAAACTATACTTAACAATGCAGGTTTAGAAAACATACCTGAGCCTAGTAAAAAAGGCTGGGGCACAAATGTTGTTACTGGCAAATCAACAAACATGATTAAATGTGGTATTATAGATCCAGTGCTAGTAACTAAAACGGCTTTAAAAAATGCCGTGTCTGTGGCAACTACAATATTATCGACTGACTGTGTAATTAATAACATGAGAGAACAATGAAGGCGGTCGGATTATTTATAGTTGTAGAAGAAATAAAAGAAAAGCCTACTAAGACAAAAGGTGGTTTACTTTTAACAGATAAAATAAAAGAAGATATTAGATACCGCAAGGGTATTATTAAATCTGCTGGAAGTTTGGTCGAAGGTGTTAAAGATGGTGATAGTATATATTACGATAAACACGCGGGCTTTAACGTAGAAGTAGATGATAAAGTATTTTTAGTTATAAAACAGCATGACGTTGTTATAGTATTATGAGAAAGCTAGAAGCCAAAGACGTTAAAGATATTGGCTTGTTTAAACACTATCGTATAGTTAGAAAGTGGGCTTGTAAAAATAATAACTTAAATGATGCTGATCTAGAGCTTTTAATTTATTTTGATTGCATGGATCTTTTCACACGTCAAGACTTTTTAAACGGAACTTATACATATTCTTGGGATAAAAGAAGATGGCAGAGGCTAGTTAGAGAAGGTTGGATCGTTGTTTGGAGACATAAAAATAACACAACACAGAAATATAGCTTGTATAAAACCTCGGTCAAGTGCAAGCTTTTAATAAACAAAATATATAGAATATTACTAGGTCAAGAAGATTTGCCTACAAGTAAACAGCGTAATGTTATTATGCAAGGTAAAACATACACTGACAAAGTAATGAAAAAAGCAATAGAACTAATTAACAAAGATAAAACTAGATAAAAAAAAATTAAAATGGCATACGGAGATATAAATACCGCGGATCGCTCAAGAAACAGAACATACAGAGAAAAAAACGGTGTAGAAACTGTTAACAGAGCTGTATTATTAAAAGATTCAAGCACTAAAGGTAGTGCTGGAATAAACTTTTTAAATGACAACCTTAATTTAGAAAACAACGGTCTTGTTGACGCTTCTAATAGAGCCGGAGTATATGTAGGAACCCAAGGTGATCTATGTGTATTACTTTCTGGGCAAAGTCAACCTTTAGCTACAGGAACAGCAACAGCTACGGTTGCTAATTCTTTACAAGACAGCAGTAAAGTTTTTTCTATTACTATAAGCTCTACAGGAAATGGAAATGAAGTTAAAATACAAAAAAGAGATATAGTTGTCAACACTACAGACGGGACAGCTGCTTTTGTAAAATCAGTAAGTGGTGGAACAACTGGAATCACGCTTGATTTAGCAGATATTAATAATTCTGCTTCTAATATAATGGCAAGTGGTGAAACTTATGAAATATACAGAGCTGTAATGTTTCAAAATGTAGCAGCTGGATCTTTTCTACCAATACAAGTAGATAGAATATTTGCTTTAGGTACAACTGCAGATGATATAATTGCAATATATTAAGCGATGAGTTTAATAGGTAATAAAATATTTTTAACATACTGGCGAAACGTTCGTAATCTCGTAGAAGAAGTTTTTCAATTACTTGCAGATAACACTGAAATAAAAGCTGACAGCACTATATTTTCTGCTGACGATACAATAATGTAAAAAATTAAAACAAAAAATGGCTAAACAATCAATAAATATAGGCTCTTCCGCTAATGACGGCACCGGAACACCTTTGAGAGATGCGTTCGATATATGCAACGACAACTTTACAGAAATATATGCTGTCAACGGTGGCTCAGCTGCCTTTCCTACATTAGGTTCTGCAGGACAAATATTACAAGTAAACTCGGGTGGAAACGCATTAGAGTTTGCGGCTGCTTCAAGTGGTGCAACAGATTTAAATGGATTAAGTGATGTAAGTATAGATCTATCTAATGACTCCGCTTATTTTATTAATATACCAGCTGGACTTTCAGGAGATAGTAAAAATTTAGTTATTGGTGAAGGAGCTGCAAATGGTTTTGTAAACTCAAATACAAGTGTAGTTATAGGTTTTGATGCTTTAAAAACTAATACTAATCAACTTACGGGTAATGTAGTTGTTGGTACTGAAGCAATGGAAAATGTTACATCAGGTCAAGCAAAAAACTTAGTTGCTATTGGAGATAGAGCTGGTAAAGGCGTAGGAAATCCTTTTAATGCTGTTATAATAGGATCAGAAGCTGCAGCTAACAATGATAATGGATATGAAAGTGTTTATATTGGTAAAGAAGCTGGAAAATCTGCAAACTCTAATTATCAAGTTTTTATAGGCACAAAAGCTGGAGAAAATGCGAATGGAGCAACAAGAGCTGTAGCTGTTGGTTGGAATGCTGGTTTATCAGCTACGGGCGATGATTTTGTTGCAATAGGGTACCAAGCTGGTAGAAGCAATACATCAAATACTGGTATTATATCAGTAGGATATCATTCTGGTTATTCAAATACTTCTGGTTCAAATAATACAAATGTAGGTTATAGAGCTGGGTATAGCGCCACAACAAATTCTAATAGAACGTATTTAGGTTATGAAGCAGGAAATTTAAATACAGGAGCGGCAAATACAGGGGTAGGATATCAAGCCTGCAACGGGATAAGTAGTTTTGGAGTTGCAAAAGGTCAAGGATCTAACAACACAGGTGTTGGTTATCGAGCACTTCATGCAATGAATGGAATTGGGGCTTCTAGTAATACCGCTGTTGGAACAAACGCTTTATCAGGTGTTTTAACTGGCGCCAATAATACTGCTTTAGGTAAAGATTCGGGATCAACTATAAGTAGTGGTAGTAATTTAACTGTTTTAGGTTTTGATGCAGAGCCAAGTTCAAATTCTGCAACAAACGAAATAACATTAGGTAACTCAAGTGTAACCGCGTTAAGAATACCTGGTCTACAATCAGGCGCATCTAATGGCGATGTACTTACGTTTAATTCTGGAACTGGTAAAATAACACTAGCTGCTGCTTCAGGCGGCGGCGGGGGTGCATCTAGTTTAAATGGTCTTTCTGATTGTTTAGTTGATACAGCTAGTTTATACGTCGCAGAAGTACCGTCAGGCTTAAGTGGTAATCCACAGAATAACACTATATTAGGTATTGATGCTGGAACAGCTTTAACTACAGGAACAGATAATACTTTTATTGGTCATCAAGCTGGAGATTCTTATACAACTGGTATTGATTCTGTAATGATTGGTAATAAAGCTGGTCAAGCTACAAACGGAGCACAAAATGTTTTTATTGGAAATCAAGCAGCAGAAAATTCTACAGGTTCTATGCATGTTGCAATTGGTCATAGAGCATCTTCAAGTGGCGGATCTTTAGGAGTTGTTATTGGTCGTGAAGCTGGATTAAGCAATACTGGGGATCAGGGTGTAATAATTGGCTCAAACGCAGCAAGACAAGGTAATTCAGCTCATAATCATATTTCTATAGGTCGTGAAGCTGGATATTCAAATACTTCTGGAGGTGAAAACACAAATATAGGTTATAAAGCTGGATATTCAAATACGACTTCTTCAAACAGAACTGCAGTCGGATATGGTTCTTTAGAATTTAACACAGGTAGTCAAAACACTGCGTTTGGTCAATACACTTTAAGAGGAACATCAGGAGCTTCAAGCGGCCAATTTAATACTGCTGTTGGTTATACCGCTGGTGAAGATATAACTACAGGACAAACAAATAGTTTATTTGGATGGGGAGCTGGTAAAGATATAACAACAGGTAGTAATAATACTGTATTAGGTTATTTTGCTCAACCATCATCTAATACTGTTTCTAATGAAATTACTTTAGGTAACTCAAGTGTAACATCATTAAGAATACCAGGTTTAGACATAGCGTCTGCTTCTACCCTTAGACTACATTTAAAAAATCATACAACTAACACAAGCACGTCTACTATACTAAAAATAGAAAGAGGCAATGGAAGTAGCCCAGATAAAGTAATTGGATTTTTTACTACAACTGCTGAAAGAGGCTCTATAACAGTTAATGATTTTGGTACTGCATATAACACTTCTTCAGATTATAGATTAAAAGAAAATGTAGCAAATATTACTAATGGAATTACTAGAGTAAAACAACTTAATCCTAAAAGATTTAACTTTATAGGTAGCAATCAAGTTGTTGATGGTTTTTTAGCTCACGAAGCTCAATCTGTAGTTCCAGAAGCTGTAATTGGCGAAAAAGACGCTGTGGACTCAGACAACAACGCTATTTACCAAGGTATTGATCAAGCAAAAATAGTTCCTTTGTTAACAGCGGCGTTGCAAGAAGCAATAACAAAAATAGAACAGTTAGAAACTAGAATACAAACTTTAGAAAATAATTAAAATGTATAAAAACACAATTACATCAGAAAACACACCAGATAGTCATAAAGCAATTATAATAGGCCAAGTAGACGGTCAATTAGCAGAAGCTGCAGATTCAGAAACTTCAGCAGAGCAATTGCAAATAATTAAAGATCACTTTAAGTGGTTACTATCAAACGATTTTTATAAAGCCGAATGTAGTGCTGAACAAGTAAGTGGCATGGAGTCATATTTACCAGCTGATTACAAAAATGACTACGAAGATCTTCCATCATAATGTCTAAACTTAATAAAAAATCTATGGCTTGTAATAAGCCTAGAAGAACTCCTAAACACCGAACTAAGTCTCACGTAGTTAAAGCTTGTTCTGGTGGAACAGAGAAAATTATAAGGTTTGGTCAGCAAGGTGTTACAACAGCCGGCAAGCCTAAAAAAGGTGAGTCAGCTAAACAAAAAGCAAGACGTAAAAGCTTTAAAGCTAGACACAGAAAAAACATAGCAAAAGGTAAATTAAGCGCAGCTTACTGGGCTAATAAAGTTAAGTGGTAATGAGCAAAGACAAAAAGAAGTTTAAAGATACAACCGTAGGTAAGCTATTGTTAGGGGCGGCTGGTGTAATAAATCCAGCTCTTGGTAATGTCTTGCAAGGCGTTATGTCGCCTAAAGAGGCTATAGCTGAAATAACTAAATCAGATGTGTCTAACGAAGATAAAATTAAATTACAACAGCTAATATACGAACAACAAAATAAAGAAATAGAGGCAATAACAACTCGTTGGCAAGCAGACAGTATGTCTGACTCGTGGCTTTCTAAAAACGTGCGCCCACTAGTTTTAGTGTGGTGTATATGTATATTTTCTTTAGCTGGAATATTAGACAGCGTTGAGTCTATACCTTTTAACATAGGTGTAACATGGAACGACACTTTCGAGAAGGTTATGATGGCGGTCGTGTTAGCCTATTTCGGCGGACGCACGACAGAAAAAGCTACAAATGTTTTTAAAAGTAAATAAAGCATATTATAAGTGATTAGTATATAGTAAATTAAATAATAATTAAATCAAATAAAAATGAGTAAAAAAATAGAAGAAAAAGAGTTAGAGCAGTTAAAAGCTCAAGAGTCTGTTAAGTTAAGATTAATATCTGACATAGGCGCTGTAGAAGCTCAAAAGCACGAACTGCTTCATGCGTTTGCAGAGGTTGTAGGTAAGTCAAAAGAGTTAAACAATACTCTTGAAGAAAAATACGGTAAAATAACTGTAAACCTTGAAGACGGATCTTACGAAGAAATAGTAGAAGAAGAAGTTGAAGAAGATGGCGAAGCTAATTAGAAAAATAAGTATAGGCGCAGATTATAAAAATGAAGCAATGCACTACTCCGTAGGTCAACAAGTCTACGGAGGTCATTGTATTTGTGATATATTGCACGATCAAAAAGACGGATCTTATAATATATATATAGAAAAAAACAATGAAATAATACCTTGGAAGAAATTTAACTCTAACATGGCTGTTTCAATTGAGTATAATCTAGAGTATTAATGAAAAGCTTATATAACTTTATTATAGAACCTGAAAATAGCAGGTATAATAATGAAGTAAATATTAACGGTAAAAAGCTTATTGTTAACACAACTATGGACGATCACAAGTTTGTTAATAGAGTTGGTATAGTAAAATCAATACCTTTGGTTGGTAAAACAAATATAAAAGTTGGTGACAAAGTAATAGTGCATCATAATGTTTTTAGAAGGTTTTATGATATAAAAGGTAGAGAAAAAAACAGTAGTTCATATTTTAAAGAAGATATGTATTTTTGTTATTACGATCAAATATTTTTATACAAGCAAAATAACGAGTGGAAAGCTCCTTTAAACTACTGCTTTGTAAAACCTATACTTAATAATAAAAAAGACATTATAACGACTGAAAAAGAAAGAAAACATATTGGAGTATTAAAATATGGTAATAAGTCGTTAGAGGCGTTAGGAATAAACGAAGGAGACTTAATAGGTTTTAACCTTAATAGCGAATATGAGTTTGTTATAGATAATAACAGACTATATCGTATGCAGTCTAAAGACATTACAATTAAATATGAATACAAAGGAGACGAAGTTGAATATAATCCAAGCTGGGCAAAAGGCTGTGGAAGAACTTATTAAGGTTGCAAAAGAACCTATAGTTGATTCAGATGATGATATATCTGCTGATCGTTTAAAAAACGCAGCGGCAACAAAAAAGCTAGCTATATTCGATGCCTTTGAAATACTTTCTCGTATACAAGAAGAAGAAAATATGTTAAATGATAAACCTAAAGAAGTTAAAGAACAAAGAGCTTTTAAGGGTTTTGCTGAAGGTAGATCAAAATGAGTTACGAACAAACTCTAGTAAAGACACTAAAAGACTACATAAAGCCTAAAACATTAAATAAAAACAACAGGTATAAAAAATGGGATTATGGTTATAATGACGAGTACGATATGGTTGTTATATCTAAATCAGGTAAAATAGATCAAGTAATTGAAATACAAAACCTTAAAATAGCTTTACCTAAACCTGTTGATATAAAAAAATTTAATTCAAATACTTGGGAATATACAGAATACCCTAAAGTATTAAAAAGAATAAAGTCTGTTTTTGATTGGGAACAATATCCTGTAGAATTTAAAGAAGAGTGGTATGATTACATTGATAATGAGTTTACTAGAAGGGAAGAAGGTTTCTGGTTTTATAACAAAAACGTTCCTACTTATGTTACTGGTACTCATTACATGTACTTGCAGTGGAGTAAAATTGATGTCGGTCAACCAGACTTCCGTGAATCAAATAGATTATTTTACATATTCTGGGAGGCTTGTAAGGCCGATTATAGATCCTATGGAATGTGTTATCTTAAGAACAGACGTTCTGGGTTTTCCTTTATGGCGTCCGGGGAGTGCGTTAATATGGCAACAATATCAAGCGACTCTAGGTTTGGGATATTATCAAAGTCTGGTCCTGATGCCAAGAAGATGTTTACCGACAAGGTTGTACCGATATCGGTTAATTACCCCTTCTTTTTCAAACCGATTCAGGACGGAATGGACCGCCCAAAGACAGAGCTTGCGTACAGAGTACCAGCGAGTAAGTTTACCCGCAAGAAGCTTGAGACCAACGAGAAATTACAAGAGCTCGACGGTCTCGACACCACGATCGACTGGAAAAATACCGGTGACAACTCGTACGACGGTGAGAAACTTAAGCTACTCGTCCACGACGAAAGTGGTAAGTGGGAAAAGCCGAACAACATCCTCAACAACTGGAGGGTTACGAAAACAACGTTAAGATTAGGTAGTAAAATTATAGGCAAATGCATGATGGGTTCAACAAGCAACTCATTAGATAAAGGCGGTGATAACTTTAAAAAACTTTACTATGACTCAGACGTTACAAAGAGAAATCGCAATGGACAGACTGCTTCAGGATTATATTCTTTGTTCATACCTATGGAATGGAACTACGAGGGATATATTGATATGTATGGAGCACCTGTCTTCGAAACTCCGGACAAACCGGTACTCGATGCAGTTGGGGATAAAATAAGACAAGGCGTAATTGACTATTGGCAAAACGAAGTAGAAGGTTTAAAAAACGATCAAGACAGTTTAAATGAGTTTTACAGACAGTTTCCAAGAACTGAAAGCCATGCTTTTAGAGACGAAGCAAAGCAATCGCTTTTTAACTTAACAAAAATATATGAGCAAATAGATTATAACGATGAATTAGCTAATTCTAGTATTATATCTAAAGGCTCGTTTCAGTGGAAAAACGGTGTAAAAGATACTACAGTAGAGTTTATGCCAAATAAAAATGGTAGATTTAAAATATCTTGGGTACCAATATTTGAAATGCAAAACCGTATGCGTTTAAAAAACGGTGTTAAATATCCTGCTAATGATCACATAGGAGCATTTGGTTGTGATAGTTATGACATATCAGGTACTGTAGATGGTGTAGGTTCAAACGGTGCATTACATGGACTTACTAAGTTTTCAATGGAAGAAGCACCTTCTAATCAGTTTTTTTTAGAATATGTTGCTAGACCACAAACTGCTGAAATATTTTTTGAAGATGTGCTTATGGCTTGTGTATTTTATGGCATGCCAATATTAGCAGAAAATAATAAACCTAGACTTTTATATCATTTTAAAAGAAGAGGTTATAGAGGTTATTCGATGAATAGACCAGACAAGATTTATAATAAATTGTCTGTAACTGAAAAAGAAATAGGTGGAATACCTAATTCATCTGTAGATATGAAACAGTCTCATGCTGCAGCTATAGAGTCTTATATAGAAAAACATGTAGGGCAAAATGAACAAGGCTACGGCAATATGTATTTTAGTAGAACACTAGAAGACTGGGCTAAGTTTGATATAAATAATAGAACAAAATTTGATGCTTCAATAAGTTCTGGGCTTGCTATAATGGCTTGTAATAAAAATCTTTACGCGCCAACACAAGAAAGACAGGTTGTAAATATAAATCTTGGAATAAAAAGATACGACAACAAAGGATCAAGATCAAAAATAATTTAAATAAATGGTTAACAAAGCTATAAAAAGTTCTTTTCCCAGCCAAGCGGTTAGTGATTTAGAGAAAATGACATCTGAGTATGGCGCTAAAGTTGGTAGAGCTATTGAGCATGAGTGGTTTAATAATAAAACCGATTATAACGACAAAAACGGATCTGGTAGATATGGTTCGTCTAGAAGAGCTTTTAACTCTCTAAGACTTTATGCTAGAGGTGAGCAATCAGTTAGAAAATATAAAGATGAGTTGTCTATTAATGGTGATTTGTCTTATTTAAATTTAGACTGGAAGCCTGTACCTATTATACCTAAGTTTGTAGACATAGTTGTTAACGGTATGGCAGATAGATCTTATGATATAAAAGCATACTCACAAGACCCAGCTTCTATAAAAGAACGTACTGATTACGTTACTAAAATAGCTGAAGACATGCAGTCTAAGCCTTTTAATGATGCTGCTGCTAGCCAATTAGGTGTAGATATATATCAAACAGATCAATCAAAGTTACCTGAATCTACACAAGAGCTTGAGCTTCACATGCAGCTAGATTACAAACAGTCTATTGAAATAGCAGAAGAGGAAGCTATTAATAGTGTTTTTGATAAAAACAAATATGAATATGTATCTAAAAGAATAAACAATGATTTAGTTGTTTTAGGTATTGGTGCTGCTAAAAGCTCTTTTAATAAGGCTGAAGGTATTAAAGTAGAATATGTAGATCCAGCTGATCTTGTATACTCTAATACAGATTCACCTTATTTTGATGATATTTATTATGTAGGTGAGATAAAAGAAATATATTTAAATGAGCTTAAAAAAGAGTTTCCTGAGCTAACAGACGATCAGTTAAAAGAATACGGTGGTTATAAAGGCTATAATAATATAGCTTATAAACATAATTCAAAAGCTGAAGAGGAAAACAGTGTATCTGTATTATACTTTGAATATAAGACATACGCTAATCAAGTTCATAAAATAAAAACTACAGCCACTGGCGGTAAAAAAGCTATTGAAAAAAACGATACTTTTAATCCTCCACAAGCAGAAGATTTTGAAAAAGTAGATAGAGCTATTGAGGTTATATACGAAGGTGTTAAAGTAATTGGTAGTAAAGATGTTTTAAAGTGGGAGCTAAAGAAAAATATGATGCGACCAAAAGCAGATACTACTAAAGCTCAAATGAGTTACGCTATATGCGCGCCGCGTATGTATGAAGGTCGTATTGAAAGCTTAGTTAGTCGTATGACTAGCTTTGCTGATATGATACAAATAACGCATTTAAAGCTACAGCAAGTGTTATCACGCATGGTGCCAGATGGTGTTTACTTAGACGCTGACGGTTTAGCTGAGGTTGACCTTGGTAATGGAACAAACTATAATCCACAAGAAGCTTTAAATATGTATTTCCAAACAGGTAGTGTTATTGGTAGATCAATGACGCAAGATGGTGATATGAATAGAGGTTCACTGCCTATAAGAGAAATAAATACAAATGGCGGTAACAATAAAATAGCCTCTTTAATAAACACGTATAACTATTACTTACAAATGATGCGTGATGTTACTGGCTTAAATGAAGCTAGAGATGGTAGTATGCCAGATAAAAACGCATTAGTAGGTATACAAAAAATTGCTGCTGCTAATTCTAACACAGCAACAAGACACATATTGCAATCAAGCTTGTATATAACCCTAACAATGGCAGAGTGTATTGCGATGCGTGTTTCTGATGTAATAGAATATTCACCAACTAAAGAGTCGTTTATTAAGACTTTAGGTAAGTTTAATGTTTCTACTTTAGAAGAAATGGCTAACTTACATTTACATGATTTTGGTATATTTATAGAATTAGCACCTGATGAGGAAGAAAAAGCAATGCTTGAAAATAATATACAGCTTGCTTTAAAATCTAATCAAATAAATCTTGAAGACGCTATTGATATTAGAGAAGTTAGAAATTTAAAGCTAGCTAATCAATTACTTAAAATAAGACGTAAGAAAAAACAAGAGCTAGACCAACAACAGGCTCAAGCGAATATACAAGCGCAGAGTCAAGCTAACGCACAAGCAGCTCAAGCATCAGCCGCAGCTGATATGCAAAAGCAACAAGCTCTTACAGAATCAAAAGCTCAGTTAGAGCAAATGAAGTCACAGCTTGAAATAGCCAAAATGGAAAGAGAAGCTGCAATTAAAAAAGAGTTAATGCAGTATGAGTTTGAAATTAATAAACAGCTGCAGCAAGGGCAAATAGCTATTGCTAAAGAAAAAGACAAGTTTAAAGAAGATCGCAAAGACGAAAGAACTAAAATACAAGCTTCACAGCAAAGTGAGCTTATAAATCAAAGAAAAACAAACGCGCCGCCTAAAAACTTTGAGTCCGCAGGTATGGACACATTAGGTGGGTTTGGACTTGAACAGTTTGAGCCGCGTTGAAAATAAACAAACAATTATATAATATTTTATCATGTCAGAACAAACACAACCGATCGAAGAGATCAAAGATGAAGTTGTAGATCAAGTTGAAGCTACAACTGAAGAGCCTAAAAAAGAAGAAGTTACCTATAAAGAAAAAACAAAAGACGGTACAATAAAACTTGATTTAGGTAAATTTAAAAAATTTCAAGAACAACAAAACGCTGAAACAAATGTTGAAAAAGAAGTGCCAGTGCAAGCACAAGAAGAGCCGAAAGACTCAGACAATAAAGAACAGGTTAAACAGCAAGTTGAGGAGCAGGTTATACAAGAGATAACAGAAGAAGAAACTGTTACAGAAAAACCTGTTGTAGAGCAACCTGTTGTAGAAGAAACAAAACTAGTACAAGAACAAAAAAAATTACCAGAAAATATTGAAAGTTTGGTAAAGTTTATGGAAGATACTGGCGGTAGTATAGAAGACTATGCAAGATTAAACGCAGACTATACTAACGTAGACAATAATACATTATTAAAAGAATATTACAAGTCAACTAAATCTCATCTTGATAATGAAGAGATTAACTTTTTAATTGAAGACAGTTTTTCATATGATGAAGAACTAGACGAACAAAGAGATATTAGAAAGAAAAAGTTGGCGTTGAAAGAAGAAGTTGCGAAAGCTAAAAAGTTTCTTACCGGTTTAAAAGACGAATACTACAAGGAGGTCAAGTTGAGTTCTAAGTTGTCTAAAGACCAGCAAGATGCTATTAACTTTTATAACGAATACAACCAAAAACAAACCACTGCCAATGAAATCCAACAAAAGCAGTATAAGCAATTTGAGCAAACTACCAATAATGTTTTTAACGAAAACTTCAAAGGTTTTGATTTTAGAGTCGGAGACAAAAAATATAGGTACAATGTAAAAGATGCCGCTGCTGTTAAGGATTACCAGAGTGACATATCTAATTTCGTTAAGGAGTTCTTAGACGAAAATAATATGATGAAAGACGCTGCTGGTTATCATAAAGCTTTATATGCTGGTAAAAATATTGATAAAATTGTATCGCATTTTTATGAGCAAGGTAAGGCTGACGCAATAAAAGAAACCGCTGTAAAGTCAAAAAATATTGACATGGGTGCTAGAACTGTAAAACCAGTTGTAGACACTAGCGGTATGAAAATTAAAGTGTTAGGTGGTGAGAATAGTTCTAGGTTAAAATTTAAAATTAGAAAAAAATAAAAACTTAAAAATTTAAAAAAATGGGATTTAACACATCTTTAGGATTAGGTGGATCATTTTCACTTACTCCACACCCAACAGCAGATGTTTTGTCTACAAACTATATTAGCTTTGTTGACGGAAGTGCTGATTGGTCACAACAATATCTACCTGAGTTGTACGAGCAAGAAGTAGAGCGCTACGGAAACCGTACTATCAGTGGATTTTTACAAATGGTAGGCGCTGAAATGCCTATGAGTTCTGATCAAGTTGTTTGGTCTGAGCAAAACAGATTACACATTGCATATAAAAGTGCAGGTGCTGTAGATAGTGCTACGAGTGTGCAAGTTGCTGATACAGCAGCTAGTACTATTTCTCTTGGTACTGGATTAAATAACGCGTTAAGAGTTGGTGATACAGTTCTTATTACAGACGCTGCTACTGGACTTAAAACAGTAAAATGTTACGTGTCTACTACAGCTGCTACTGCTACGCAAACTGCTGGTCAAGGTGGAAACAACACAGATGCTACGTGTCTGCCTTATTCTGCTGCACACTTAACTAATGCTGGTTTTGCAACTGATGAGCAAATTAATATATTTGTTTACGGTAAAGAATTTGCAAAAGGCACAGCTAGTCAATCAGGTGAAATCAAGCCACAGTTCCAACAGTATAACAACAAGCCAATAATTATTAAAGATCACTTTAAAATTAATGGTTCTGATACTGCTAGAATCGGATGGGTTGAGACTACTGACGAAGCTGGACAAGTAGGATATTCTTGGTATTTAAAGTCTGCTGGAGAAACTAGACTACGTTTTATGGATTATTTAGAAACTTCATTAATTGAAGCTGAAAAAGGAGTTAGCTCTTCTAATATCCATGATGCAGCAGGTGGTTTAGGAGTAACTCAGCCAGGTGATGTAGGTACAGAAGGTTTATTCTCTGCTATTTCAACTAGAGGTAACGTATTTGAAGATTTAGCTTCTCTTGGAGATTTTGACTTATTGTTAAAAAATCTTGACAAGCAAGGTGCTATCGAAGAAAATATGTTATACTTAAACAGATCAATGGCCCTTACTTTTGACGACATGGTAGCTGGTATCAATGCTAACTATCAAGGTGGTGCTTCTTTTGGAGTATTTGACAACGACGCTGACATGGCATTAAACTTTGGTTTTTCTGCTTTCAGAAGAGGATCTTACGATTTCTACAAGTCTGATTGGAAATACTTAAACGATGCTGCTGCTCGTGGAGGATTTGGAGACATCTCAGGAGTATTAATTCCTGCTGGAACTTCAACTGTATACGATCAGTCACTAGGTAAAAACATGACACGTCCTTTCTTACACGTACGTTACAGATCTTCAGAAACTGATGACCGAAGAATGAAATCTTGGGTAACTGGTTCTGTAGGACAAGCTAGCTATGTAGGAGATGACTTCATGGAAGTACACTATTTGTCTGAAAGATGTTTAATAGTTCAAGGGGCTAATAACTTTGTGTTATTAAAAGAATCATAATATTAACCCTTAAAAACTAAAAAACATGGACAAATTTTTATATTTCTCAACTGGAGATGGTGCTGACGCAACAACTGAAGCTGCTGTTTATCCTTTGAGTAGAATGGTTGGAGTAGATCCAATATCTGCGACAACAACTGAGATGAAATTTTTATCTGCAGATCCAAAGCTAGGTGGAACAACGGCTGTTTATTACGACGTAATTACATTTACACATACTTCTGCGGCTAACTTAAAAGTAATTAAAGATATTTTTAAAGCAATAGGAAAAGAAACTTTCAAAGATAGTACACCTTTGGTTGTTATTTGTGATAAAGATAATTCTGAATTTGCATCTCCTGACATTAGTGATTGCACTATTGAGCTTGGTCAAGCAAGTTAATAAATAAACCACTTTAAACCTACGGGCGTCTTTACGGCGCCCTTAGGTTTATTTTAAAAAAACACAAATGGAAAAGTATTTATATTTTAGAAAAGCTACCGATGTTGCGAACGATGACGACGACGCAGATTCAGTTTGTTTTCCGATTTCTAGTCTTCTTAGTATTAAACCAAAAAACGCAAATGATTTAGCGTTGTTTTTTATACCTGCAGTTAGAATTTCTGGAGGTGTAGATAATGGCGAAGATTTTACAAACGCCGACAGTGTTACTTTGACTCTTGTAACGGCAAACACGCATAAAGAAGCTATGAAAGGTTTAATAGAGGGTTTTAATAGAGCTTCAAGCTTTGTAGGCGAATCATCAGATAATGATTTTATAGTTGTTGGTGATAATGCAAAAAACATTTTTATTGCACCTGAGATTGCTTCTGTGGCTACAATAAATGTCGCAGATCCGTTCGTTTAAAATTACAACAAACCTTAAACTTATGGGCGTATTAAAGCGCCCTTAGGTTTATTTTTACAAACTATTTAATTATATTATATCATGGAAACAAAAACAAAAAAACAACCTAAACAGGTTGAAGTAAAAAATATTCCAAGCTGGGAAATAAAAGACAGGCAATATTATTTAACAGGCAATGGTAATCCACTTAGCTATGTTTTAACCTCAAAGTCAACACCTAGAAAACCATTACTTTGGTTTGATGAAGAAAAAGGTTATAACAGAGAGTTAAGATATGCTAGTAATCAAAGATCTTGTTTTATAGACGAACAAGACAGTAATGTAATATTAGATCATATTATATTTGAAGAAGGTGTATTACACGTGTCTAAAAAAAATCAAGCATTACAAAAAATGCTATCATTATATCACCCTAAAAAAGGTTATATATATGAAGAAAAAGACGAAGTAGCAGAAGCTAAAGATGATTTAGTAAGTATAGAGGTTGAAATGGAAGCTTTAAATACTGCTATGTCAATTGAAGTTGATCAAGCAGAAGCTATACTAAGAGTTGAATTAGGATCTTCTGTAGACTCAATGAGTTCAGCAGAACTTAAAAGAGACTTATATATGTTTGCTAGAAATAATCCTATATTATTTTTAGAACTAGTTAACGATGATAATGTACAGTTGAGAAATTTAGCTATTAAAGCTTCAGGCTTAAACATTATTAAGTTATCACAAGACCAAAGAACTTTTGCATGGGGTTCAAACGGTAAGAAATTAATGACCGTGCCTTTTGATGAAAATCCATATTCTGCATTTGCTGCTTTCTTAAAAACAGATGAAGGTGTAGAAGTTTTCAAATCAATAGAAAAAAAGCTAAAATAGCGTAACTATTATAAGTGGTATAGCCATCTATAATGTTGGCTATACTACTATAATAAAAATAAAAATATGGCAATTGACGTAAATAAAGTATATACTACAGTATTATCTATACTAAACAAAAAAGGTAGCGGCTATATGACGCCAGATAATTTTAACAAAATTGCTGCTATATCTCAAATAGAGCTTTTAGATAGAGCTTTTTATGAATATAATCAAGCTGTAACTAAACAAACAAATGGTAGAGCTGCACAAGGAGCTGGTGATATACCTAGAAAAATAAAAGACAAGCTTGATCCATTTTGTGATTTAACAACTTTAACAATAGATTCTACAAATAGTTACTTTGAACCACCTGGATATAACACTCAAATATTAGACCTAGATGGAAATCCTATTGGAACACAAGCTTTAAATAATATATATGCAACTTTAAGTTTAAAAATAAACGGAACGTTTACAGATATAGAACGCGTAGACAAATCTAAAATACCGTTTTTATTTTCTTCAAAATTAACAGCACCCTCGACAACTTTTCCAATGTATTATTATTCTGCAGAATTATTATATGTTTTTCCAAGCACTATAAACAAAGTAGACTTATATTATATAGCTAGACCTAGAGATCCGCTATGGGCTTCAAGTATTGATACATCAAGTTTTGGTACTCCTGTTTATACTTATGATGCTATTAGTAGTAGTAATTTTAGATTACACTCTTCAGAGTTTCCAGACCTTGTAATGTCTATATTAAAGCATTTTGGGGTTACAATAAAAGATCCACTTGTTATTCAAGCGGCTCAACAAGAAGAACAACAAACAACACAATTAGAACAATAATATGGGATTAATAGGAACAGTTACAGAAGAAAATTACTACAATGGATCTCAAACTTTTATTGGAGACGGAACAGCTTTTTCTTTTACATTAACATTTGAAACACTACCTACTACTAATCAAGTAAGGGTTTTTTTAAATAATACAGAAACTTTTGAATTTACTATATCTGGAGCTACAATTACTTTTTCAGGATCTGCAAAGCAGCTTCTTGAAACAAACGAAAATGTTGTTGTTAAAGTTGAGTTATTAGATAGTACTTTTGGTAGTTATCAATATACATCGATAAAAGATATTGTTGATAATTTTATGATAGCTTATGTAGGTGACGGTAAATTAATAGGTCATGTAGCAAAATCTGACGTTATATTTCATGCTAAACGTGGTTTACAAGAATTTAGCTATGACGTGCTTAAAACAGTTAAGTCACAAGAAGTTGAGCTAGGAGCGTCATTATCTATACCTATGCCGCAAGACTATATTAACTATGTAAAACTTTGTTACATAGATAGCTCAGGCATAAGTAGAATTATATATCCAACTAGACTTACAACAAACCCAACAGAGCCAATGCTACAAGATAATAATTATAATTATGTTTTTGATGCTGATGGTAATGCTGTTGAAGGTAGTTCAATAACAGAACAAAGATATAGCAATTTTGACACTACAAGAGTTTCAGGTAATTTATCTTCTGAAGATAGTTTATACTTAACTACAAATGATTACATTAGAAGTGATTACGGGCAAAGATATGGAGCTACACCAGAAACTACGCAAGTAAATGGGTTTTTTACAATAAACGAAAGAACAAGTAGTTTTAATTTTAGTAGTGATTTATCTGGTAAAATTATTGTATTAGAATATATTTCAGATGGCTTAGGTACAGACGCTGAGATGAAAGTAAATAAACTTGCAGAAGAAGCTTTATACAAGCACATTGCATATAACGTTCTAGCGGTTAAAAGAAATATATCTGAGTATATAGTTCAAAGATATAAAAAAGAACGAAGAGCAGCGCTTAGAAACGCTAAGATCAGGTTATCTAACTTAAAATCTGCAGAGCTTGCTCAAGTAATGCGAAATAAATCGAAACGAATTAAACACTAATAAATGGCTGAAGATAAAAAGACGTTTCTCCAAGGTAAAATGAACAAAGATATTGATGCTAGGCTTTTACCAAACGGAGAATATCGTAGTGCTCAAAATATACAAATCACGACTTCAGACGAAAAAGACGTAGGAGCTATTACAAACTTGAAAGGTAATACTAAGATTATTAATGGAAGTTCTACTTTTATAAGTGATTTTTTTGTTAATGATTTAAGTTATTTTAGTGGTTTAGAAACAATAGGCTGTTTTTTTGATGAAAAAAATAATAGAATATTTTACTTTGTTACAAACTATACGTGCATAAATGTACATAGACAAGGTTTAGTAGGTGACAGTGATGGTCCTACAATGGCGGCTGATTCTGGATTAGACGATTTGCACTGTGCAATATATGTGCACTCTGGAGCAGGCACTCCTAGCTCTTCTATCGTAAAGCTTGTAGATGGTTTATTTTTAAATTTTAGCAAAAATAAACTTATAACAGGAGTAAACTTATTAGATAATTTATTATTTTTTACAGACAACTTAAATCAACCTAGAAAAATAAACATAGAAAAAGCTCTTCAAGATTCTAATTTTTATAATTCTGAAGATAAAATAAGTGTAGCTAAGTTTGCGCCTTTTATGCCGCCTTTGCTTCTTAACTACGATACAACTACATTTAACAGCAACACGCCTAGTGTTACTGAACCAACGGCTTCAATGCAAGACTCTTCTCAAAATACTTTTTCTGAAGATTATTTAAGAGAAAAGTTTGTTAGATTTTCTTATAGGTTTAAATACAATGACGGAGAGTACTCTACAATAGCGCCGTTTACTCAAATATGTTTTATACCAAAAACTACAAGTTATAGCATAACAAATGCTCAAAAAATATTTAAAACAGGTTCTGTTTATTATCAAGACGATAATGGTGACGGAGACGGAATGGTTAATAGTGTTACTGCTGTTAATTTAAATATTATACTTCCTTCGCACACACCTAAAAAAGATTTTGAAATATCTACAGTTGAAATATTATACAAAGAATCTGATAATAATTTAGTTAGATCTGTTGAAGAAATAATTATAGAAGACTCAAATATAACAGACGGTGTTTTACAATATTTATATAAATCAACATTACCTTATAAAACTCTACCAAAAGGTCAATTAGTAAGAGTGTATGACAATGTGCCATTAGCTGCGTTAGCTCAAGAAGTTGTTGGTAATAGAATAGTTTATGGTAACTTTGTTCAAGACAGGGCTTTGCCAGCTAAAAGAAATAAAGTTGCTGGTTTAGATTTTAGCGTTGGATTAAGTGCTAAATATGATACTACAAATGATTTAGGTAATGCTGATTTCAATAATTATTATTTACATAAAGAATATCCATTTCATTCTGTTAAACAAAGAAGAAGTTATGAAATTGGCGTTGTATTGTCTGATAAGTTTGGAAGACAGTCGCCTGTTTTAACTTCTAACACAAGTTCTAGCTCTGTAGAAGTACAAGCGAAACCAGCTAATTTTCATAGTAGCTCTTGGTCTTCTACTGAGAATTTTATACACGACGCGTCTCCTGGTAACCAAGATTATTGTGGTGACGCTTTAACTATAACTTTTAATAGCGAAATACCAAACGCATATTCTAAAAGAACTTTAATACCAATTAATCAAGGGGCTACTTCAGTGTATCAGTTTCAGCTATTTAAAGCTAATTTTGGAACTGAAGTGTTATTGACTGATGGTAGTCCACAAAGCACGGCTACAGGCGTAATGATTAATAACTTGTATTTTTATGATGAGTTTTCGTCAGCACAGGGCGTTGTTGGTGATTATTTTTATACTAGTTCTACATTAATTGAAACTTCTATAGTTACAGGATATAGCGCTTTATACTTAAATACTGGATCTATTGATTTAACTAGTAATTCTTATGTTATTAATAAATTTAATTTGAATCCAGACACTGGAGAAATACTAAGTCACGAGTATGTATCTCAAAGTTTTGGATTTATTGATAACGTTGTTTTGATAAATCAACCTGTTTTAGTAGCTAATCAAGGTGAAGAGTTTTTTATTGGAGGCACTCAGGATGTAACACCTGATCAAACAGTTTTTAATCACCCTCAATTAGGTGAAGTATTTAAGTTAACTATAACAAACTTCACGCAAACAGATTTATTTTCTGTAGGTGATTATTTAAAAGGTCAAACAAAAGACTTTGTTGAAATATTAGGAATATTAATTGAAAATGGAAATATTGTTTTATTTTGTGAAGACAAGCCAAGTTTAGAATATTCAAACTCTGGAGTAGATAATTATAATTTTAATAAATACAAAATAGTACCGCACGGATGGTACTCTTATAGAGTTGTGGTAAAACAATTAGAACAAGACTACCATAACGTTTATGTGCCTAGTGTTATAACTATAGATAAAGATGACGAAAGTCACAAAAGTTACATCCCTATTGTTGCTGATAATATAAACAAAATTACAAGAGATATTGAGTTTTCTAATATACAAGAAACTGGATTAAGCACAAGTAAGGCTCAAATATATCCTAAAATACTTCCTTTAACTTCTGCTACTACAATAAGCGGAGTTTCAGTAAGCTCATCAAGATCTATACAGAGTGATAAAGATTTAATAGATGTAATTAGCATTGGTACAGCTAAAGAACAAGATTTAAAAGACAAAAACAACAATGTTTTATCTTTTATATACGAAACAAATAAAAACCCTTTAATTGCTCAAATACCATACGGTAACAGTTCTTTAAATATAGGTGAAGATATTACTTCTGGTTTTGCAGGTATAGAGTTTGATTTTGCTGGTGCAGGTACATTAAGTCAAAACAATACTGTTCTTACTGTTGATAGCACTGCTTCTACTGTTTTCACTGGAGCTACAAATTCTGTTAACATAGGAGATTACATGTTTGGTAGAAACAAAGACTTAGTTAAAATATTAAGTATATCTAGTACTCCAGTTGTTATAAAGTGCGACGGTGAAATAAGCAATGATTATGTAGATAGTCAAGCAATGGCTGATAATAAATTTTTTAGAAATAATTATGGTTTTCAAAATAGATTAAGTGTTTTTGAAACAAAACCATTTGAGTCTGTTTTAGATATATATTATGAAACTTCAACCGCTGGATATGTACACGAGTTAAATGAAGCTGTTTTAGTTATATCAGATATTCCAGAAGAAGGTGTTACTTTTATAAATACAGATGATTTTTCAGAAGACACTATTTTTTATGATGAATTTGGAAACTTTCAAAACGTTTTTGCTGGAGACTTTAATATATTAGACGAAAATGGCAATAATGTAACTTTTGGAGATGAACTTGGCCAAATAAGTTCTGGAGGTTTAGAGATTTTAGAACAAAAAAATGTGTTTTTTTCAGATAATACAATTCCATTTGATCAATTTTCAGAAGTTGAAGTTTTTAATCCTCCTGGTGTGTTTGGTTTTGAGGTTTTTGAAGATCAAAACACATCTAGTTTTAGATTAAAACCAAGCCAATCACAAGGTTCTGGAAATGGTAATTTCTTATATTCGCCTATACTTGGAGGACCAACTAACATAGGATCTGTTTTTCCTGAAGGCTCAGGTCCTTTTAAATATATATTTAAAATAAGAATTACATTAAATGGAGATGGTAATAACATACCTGATGAGGTTTTTATTATTAATAACGTTGAGTTAACCTTAAAAAACACCGCGCCTATTATTACAAGTAGCCCTGATGTTGTAGCTGAACAAGATTCTGAAGATCCAACATTTACACCAATACATACTGTTACAGCAACAAACGGTAGTGCTGATGTAACTAGAAATCAAGAAGGACTAAGATTTAGATCTAAATTAATGGTCAGTCCTTATGTGCCTGTTGCTTTAAGTACTCCGGGGAGCTCTAATACACTTCTATTAGATGGAGATCAAGTTTTATATGATCTTGAAGGTGAACCTATAGAACAGCTTTATATTAATCCTGAAACAGGTGATATATACTTAACTCCTTTTTTCAATCAAGAAAGTTTTATTAAAACTTTTGAAATAAGAGTTAGTGATGCAAATGATTTTATTGACGATATAGATAATTCTTCAGTTGGAGGTTTGTTTTCAGATCAAACAATAACTTTAACCGTAAGCGACGGTTTAATTGTTTTAAATTCTCCACAATCAGTAGCGGTTGAAACTGATCTTATACAAGGGGTTGACATTTTTGCAACAGCAAATGAACGAGTAGTTCTTGAAACTGGAGCATTTTGGACAGGTTTGCCTACAAGTAATCAACTTGAATCTATGCCTCAGATAGCTACTATTAACTCTTTAACGCCGCCTAACGGTCTTGCTTATGGTGATTTTGGTATATTTTTAGCAAGTGAAGTAAGAAAACATCGTTATCCAACAAACTTTGTGCATAAAATATATGCCTTAAGAGTAATAAATAACGAGCCTAGAGTTGTTTTGTATAAAAAAATAATTGATCAAACAACTGTTGGTGAAAACTATAGTGGAGCAAATATAAATATTGCAGCTATATATCAAAAATGGTATTTTAATCATCATTTGTATGTAGATAATGGATATATATTTTCTCTTAGATCGAGTGGATATTTTGCACAAGGAGGTTATAGTAATCAATTTAATGGACAATCTGAATTTGATATTGACGGAGTACCAACAATTGGAAGTGGTGCTGGTGTAAATTATTCTCACCCTAACCGCGCAGATCAAAGTATACTTCAAACAACGGAATGGGATCCAGATCTACCAGGAGAGCATCCAACACTTGGATCTCCTGATGGGACGGGTGGATCTTACAAATACTATACTACTGATTCATTTAATCATAATGGTAGTATTTCTAAAATGGTAGACAGAAGTGGACTAAACTCTTTTAATTCAAATAAACCGTATTATTTAATGAAATGTCACGACGAACTTGAATTAAATGGTATAAACTATTCTATATTGTACGAATTTTATATTCACCCTTACGGTTATACAACGGGTAGTAGTAAATGGTATATGGGTAGAGTGTTTTTGTGTAGAAAACCAGAATAATAAGTAATATATAAATAAATGCCTTTAAGTTTAAAAATAAAATATTTTAATACCTTTATATTAAGAGAAGAACCAACTTTTACGACGGCTGTTGTTACTGAACCTACGAAAAGTAGTGATGTACCACCTATTTTAGGTGAAGACGAGCAAATAAATATAGAAGCAAACACTAGTGTTGTTGTAGGCCAAAGTGTTCATGGGCCTGGTATACTTGATGACGTTGTTGTTACTTCTATAAATAGTAGTGGTACTCTTGTAACTATAGATAAAGCTCAAAAAATAGAAAAAGGTGTAACTTTAACTTTTTCAGCGGCCTCACCTTACCCAGCGCCTGGCACTACTCAATTGGCTAACAATGAGTGGCATATAGAAGAATCTAGAATAAAAGGTGAGTTTAATGGTAAAACAGTAGACTTTGGGGCTAAAGCCTACGCTGTAGACAAAGAATATAATAGAAATCATAGAGAAAACGCTATGATATACTCTGGTATATACAACTCAAGAACAAGAGTTAACAATACTAACCAGTTTTCTATAGGTGAAAGCATTACAAAAGCTGTAGATAGAAACTATGGATCTATACAAAAACTTTATGCTGAAGATACAAATTTAATTATATTTCAAGAAGATAAAGTTAATGGCGCTTTAATAGATAAAGACGCTATATTTACAGCAGAAGGTGGTGGACTTAGCACAACTGCTAAAGTTGTAATTGGTCAAATAACGCCTTATATAGGCGAATATGGTATAGGTACTAATCCAGAAAGTTTTGCTGTTTATGGGTTTAGAAAGTATTTTGTAGATAAAGACAGAGGGGCTGTTTTAAGGCTTTCTAGAGATGGTATTACTGAAATATCATCTTATGGTATGAAAACATTTTTTAGAGAAAATTTAAAAAACACAATAAAAGCCTATGGTATGTTTGATATACATTCTAAGTCTTATATATTAAACTTAAACTTAAATAGGCCTATACAACAAAACAAGCAAAGTTTTATTAAATCTACAACAGCTGTAGCTAGTTCTACATCTAGAGGTAAACAAATAAAAATAAAAAGTTTTAATTCTGATATACAAAAAAATCAATATATTGAATCTTCAAAAATAAAAAACAAATCAACAAGAGTTGTTTCGGTTAATGGTAAAACAATAACACTTAATAAAAATATTAGTGTATCTGAAGGTGAAACTTTAAGCTTTGTTTCTATAAGTGATTTTGGTTTACAACCTATAGAAAGATTAACTAACTTTGCCACAATAGGTTTTGACGACAAAGTAAATGGTTGGACTAGTTTTTATACGTTTAATCCTACTTTTGGTGGTAGCGTTCAAGGTGGTTTTTACACATTTAATAAAGGCAATTTATACAAACATCATTCAAATGTTTTAAGAAATACTTTTTATGAAGAGTTTGAGCCAAGTACAATTACATTAGTGAGTAATCAAAATCCTTCGTTAGTAAAACACTATAAAACAATAAACTACGAAGGTACAAATAACTGGAAAGTTATAGACATGTTTTCACCTGCAGAAGACAATGAAAACTATAACGCGTATCAAATACCAGGTAATATAACTGGAAGGTATTTTGACGAAACTAATTACGTTAAGTATGCAGGTTTTTGTCCTTTAGAAAAGAAATATTTTGCGCATATTAAAATAAATGATACAAGCACTATAACAGGTATACAAGGCTTAACCACAACTGGTATTAAAGGGTTTTTTGCAGAAACAACTCTAGAGCATGAACCTGTAACAAACGACGGAAGAACAGACAAAACTAAACACGCTGAACTATTTTCAGTAGGTTTCAATTACGAACAATCTTTATATTAATAAATTATGGCAGTACCATTATTAGCTATGGCCGGTGGAAAAATATTAGGTGGACTTGGATCTGCTCTAATGGGTGGAAGCGCGGCTAGAAGAGCAAGAAGAAGACAAGCTAGGCTAGAAAGGCAAATCGCAGAGCTAGAAGGCTCAAGAGTAGCAATAACAAATCCTTATGCGGCTGCAGATTCTATACTTAGTAATCCATTTGCTAATTTAACAGTTGCAGATCAAGCTGCACAAATGCAAGCACAACAAACAGATTTAGCCTTAGCCAGCACATTAGATACACTTAGAGCAACAGGTGCTGGAGGTGGCGGTGCAACCGCACTTGCTCAAGCTGCGTTACAAAGCAAACAAGGAGTAGCGGCTAGCATACAACAGCAAGAAGCACAAAACGAAAGACTTAGAGCTCAAGGCGAGGCTAGATTACAACAACAATTATTTCAAGCTGACGCTAGAGGTAAACAATTTGTTTTTGAACAAACAGATAGAAGAGAAATGCAAAAATTAAACAGATTATCTGCGTTAGCTGGCGCTGCAAGTCAGCAAGCGGCCGCTGCTCAATCAGTGGCTATGGGTGGTATTGGTCAAGCTTTAGGTGGTATTGGTTCTGCCATAGGCGGTGGATTTAAAGGTGGTAAATTTAGCTTTGAAAACATGACAAATGCTGTAGTCGGCGATGATAGTGATAGTTAAAATTTAATTATAAAAAAATGGCAAAACAAACAACAACATCTCCTTTTAGAACAGTAGCAGGCAGCTACGAAGCCCCTGTAGAAGGTATAGTAGATTACGGCGCTTTTGGTAGAGGCTTTGAAAAAGGGCTTGGAGACTTGTCTAAAATTAAACAAGAAGAAGACGTAGACTTAGGTGGATTAGAACAAAAACTATTTAAAACAGGTTCTAGTAACAAGTTGCTTGATGGTGAAGAAGTTAATAAAGATATTTTAGGTGATAAGCTTTTAAATGATTATGCTAGAGAAAACAGCAGCTTGTTTAGAAAGGGAGACACAGAAGCCCAAAAAACATACTTGCAAAATTTAGCTAAAGTTCAAAATTCAAGAGGCAATAGGCAAACATATTGGAATAGAGTTGGTGATAGCGAGATGAACGACACTAACTTTAATCACAATGTTATTGATGAAAATGGAAAAGAGATACCTGGCTTAACACCTGCTGTTATAAATAGAATACATAAAGATCCTTCTTTTGCTAAAAATAGACGCATTGGCGTAAAAGATATAATTGTTAACGGTGAATCTGTAGGAAGTGTAGCCGGTGAATATATGACTATTAGTATTCCAGATCCAACAGGTAAAGGTGGTTTATTAAAAATGAAAGAAAAAGAAATTTTTATAAACTACGAAGACATGAATAAAGAGTGGCAAAATAAAACTTTTGAGTTAAATTATAGTCATGAGTCTAGTCTTAGTAAAAATAAACCTAAAGGCTTTGAAAACAAAGTAGTACCTGGTCAAATGGAAGAAAAAAAATACGATAAAAAAACTATTGTTAATGGCAAAGCTATAGACGCTGGTAGCACTAGAAAAATTATTAGTGATGACTGGTATAATGACACTGAAAACAAAATAAATTTAGCCGCTAATGAAGTTTTTAATTATGATCAAGGTGAAATGGGTGACGGTTATGAGTCTGCTTTTAGGCAGTTTATGGATCAAGATTTTGAATTAAGCCCAGAAACAATACAAAAATTTAAAGATCAAGGTTTAGATATTACAAACGCAAATCAAATAGATAAAAAATTAGGAGCTAATATTAAAGACGCAGAAAAAGTAAATATGCTTAGAGACTGGTGGACGCAAAGCTCCTTAATAACAACAGCTAGTATAGGTTATGATAAAGATATAACTAAAGAGCTTAACAAGAAAGATTATACTAATGATGAAATAAAAAATGGTTTTGCTGTTCGTGATAATAAAACTATTGAGCTTTTTGAAAAAGATGGAAAATTATTTAAAAAAGGCACTAATAGAGCTGTAGCTAACCCTGTTAAAATAGATAGAAGATATAAAGAATCGCCGTTTGAAAAATCACCACCAGGTGATGGAGATGGCGGTGAAAGTTCAGAAGTAAAAGGAAGATTATTTAATATAACTTCTAATTTAAATAATAGTGTTTACAACTTTTCTACACCAGGTCAAAGCAGTTATTTAAAAGGAGACGGCTATAAAGATATAAACGTTAAAGAATTAACTGGTGGTTATTTTGCGGACATAGACGGTACTAAGGCTACGCTTACTAGTGGTAGAGTTGTTAGAGACGGTAATAATATGTTTTTAGAAATAAAATATGACGTTGGTCGTTCTGTAGCCGATGGGGAGAAGGTGGTGGATAATATGACTGAACAATTCCCTATTGCTCGTATAGAAAAAGATAAAAACGGTAATGAAAAAGCTGTTACAGACTTTTCTGGTAGAAAAAGATTTTCAGAAAGAATCTATAAAGCACAGTTTGGATCTAGCACCGCCGACACAGCTACTGATTTATTAACCGGTGATGATACTGTTTATAACGATAGAACTCAAGTTCAAAAGTATTTTTTCCAAGCTGGAAAAGACGAAACAATGTTTAGAAGACTTGATATTATAAGAAAGTTTGAAGAAAATCCAAACGATCCTAGTGTTTTTGATAATTTGACTGAAGATGACAAAAAGCAACTAGAAAGAGCAAGAAAAAAAGGAACTATAGGATATAAGTTTCAACAGGCTTACGTTGCTTCAAGAGATTTAAAACCTAAATAAAATTAAATTATGTACGAAATAAACGGAAATCAATATAGCTTAGAAGATCTTCAGAAATCAGCTAAAAATTACGGTATGAGCTTTGAAGAATATATGCAAAACATGAAAGAAAAAGGCTTGCGTGAGGTAAAAAAGCAAGATACTACTGATGAAAATTTTCAACAAGACGGTGTAGCGGGTGCGGATGCGCCGTCGGAAAGTGCAGCACCAGAGAGTATGGACTTAGACTCGGATCTTGGTTCTTCGGCTTTTACAGGAGCTGATCCATTTGCGTTACAACAAACTCAAGATATATTAGATACTGATATTTCAGGCGAAAAAGTGCAAAGCACTGCACCTGTGTATGAAGAAAAAATAGATCCGCCTAAAAAACAAACAAAAAAACAAGAGTTAAATAACACTTTAGGTGTTAATGTTTGGGCAGACGGTAGTATAGAACAAAGAGCACAGCAAAACCAAATATTAAATAATTTTGCTGCAAAAGAAGGTAAAAGTACTATATTTCCTGATTATGAAAACATGTCTACTATGAGAGATAGAACTACTCTTTTAGGTCAATTTACAAATATACCAAAATTTGGTGATTTTGAAGTTGATGAAAACGACGTGTACCAACAAATACAACAACTTGATGCAAGTTTGAAAAGAGCAAGATCAGATAGACCAAGTAATTATTCTAATTTTTATGCTATTGATTATGAAAATGACGATACTTTATTAGAAAAATTTCCTGGCTTAAACATAGTAAACATACAAGACGCTAGACTTCAAAGAGAAAATACAGTAACAAACCAAGCTAAAAATAATTTTAAGTTTACACCTGAAGGTATATTAAAAAGTGGTAAAGTATTTTTAACACCTATTGAAAAACAAATATCTGATTTAAATGACAAATTAAGAACAGAAAAAGATTCTTTTAAAATTGAAAATATTAATCAGCAAATTGAAGGTTTAAAAGAAAAAATAAATAGCGGAGAAGATCAACTATATGACTTTACAACTGGACAGTTAGTTAACTATGATCAACTAAGCGAAGAACAGAAAGATCAAGGTGATTTAATAAACGCTAAAGCTCAAGATTTAGCTGATAACACAGAAATAGATGATCTAAATAATCAACTTGTAAATGCCTATTCTAAAGTTGTAGGTTTAGCTGGTGATGTATCTACTGTTGGCATAGGTAATGTACGAAAACAAGAATTTTCTGTTGAAGGATTAATTAGTTTTGTTGCGGGTGGTTCAGATCCTTTAGGCGAATATGACAGCCCATTAAGCACAAAAGCTGATTTTAATAAAATAAATAACATAGCAGAAAAAGGTATAATACCTTCAAACATTTCAAAGTTAGCAGGTAGTCATCCGGTTGTTACAGCTTATAACAAGGCTCTTGAGCAATACATTGTTTTAAACAAGGCTATACAGTTAAATCAAGATCCTTTAACTAAAGAAGCTCCTGGATTTTTTGATTTTGATTTTACAGCTATAAAGCAAGGCACTTTGGAAGCGCTTGGTGCAACATCAGCACAAGCTTCATCAAAAAATAGAGTTGCAATAAACAATGCTTTTATTGATAAATTAAAAGAAATAGATTACGTTCGTACAACACAAGACGCTTCAGGCAAACCAGTTGAAGATGAAAGATTTATATCTGAAGCATTAGAGGAAAGTGGTGCAGAATTAGTTTCTGGTCATTTTCCAGCTTTAGCTAAGTTTATAGGTGAGCTTTATTTAACTAGGAAAGTAAGTGGTAATGTTATAAACAAAACTGGTAAAGTTATAAAAAATACTATAAACGGCTCAACTTTTGTTAAAAAGAGTAGAACAGCAAATAAAGTTGTACAACAAGCACTAAAAACTGGCGTTTTTGCAGCTGAAGAAACAGCTATATTTAAACTTACTACAGAGCTTACAGAAGGTGTAACTACAGCGCGTGGTAGTGCTAAAAATTTTGATCCTAAGTTTGCTGCTTCGTTAGGTGTAGGTAATTCTTTTACAGATATGCTAATGAAAAGCAATAGAGTAGGTAAGTTTTTTAGTCCCTTTATGCAGTATATAAGTAAATCTAATTTTGCAACTAATCAAATAAATAGAGCTGTAGGCGCTGGTGCTGGTGCAACTTCGTTTGAATTTGCTAAGTTTATGACTACTAATTATGAAGATTATGAGTTTAAAACAAAAGATTTTTTAGCTGAATTTTATAAATTAAGAATTTTTGGAGCTAGTCAACAAAATCCTTTTGTAAGAGGTGGCTTCATAAGAGACATGAGTAACGATATATTAAGAATGCGAAACAGAACTGAAGGATCTGTTAAAGCAGCTAAATATTTTGGTGAAGAACATAAAAAATTTGAAAATGTAGGAACAAAAGATTTTGAAGGTGTTTTAGACAATCTTGCTTTGTCGGCTCAAAAAAAGCAACAAGAAATACTAGATAATCCTACACTTAATACAGAACAAAAAAACGAACTTTTAACAGAATTAAATAACAACTACGAAATATTATCAACTCAAGCTGAAATAAACCTAGCCAAAGCTGAAATAAAACTAAATAGAGCTTCTGTTGATAGATATGGTGATAAAACGTTTCCAACAGATAAAGATATATATGTAATATCTAGAAAGTTTAGAAACGGTAATAAGTTAACGCCTGGAGAATCTGCTAAGTTAGCTAAAATACCAGAAGCTAAAATGCTTTTAGAGCTTGGTATAAAGCCAAATACAGATCAATACAGAGCTTTTAAGAGCACTTTTGACAGAAACACAGCTATAGATAATATATTAAATAATTCTGCTGAATATAAAACATATAATAAAGCTGATAGAAAAGCTGCTTATGATTTTATTACTAAAAAAGTTAATTTATTTTTAGACATACAACGTCAAGAAAGTTTAGCTGTACCTAGTAAAGATATTGCTTCAATGAAAAAAGAGTATGAGCCTTACAAAGAAACAGGTGACTTATATTTAAAACTACAAGAAAGATTAGATAATAGCACTGCGACTCTTTATGGTAAAAAAATACAAGAAGCACAAGAAAGAGCTAAAAGAATAGGCGCTGACGCTCCAATAGAAGCACAAACACCTCAAGAGTTTCAAAAACTTTATAATGAAAACTTTCCAAATAAACCTGCTGACGCTACAAAAGAGTTAGGATTTTTTACTACAAACGGCCAAAGAGTAATAAATAAAGAAGAAGCTTTAAAACAAAGAAGTGTTACAGACGCGTTACACGAAGATATACATTTTGTTTTGAAAGGTAGTTTAAAAGATGTTTCAGGAAATGTAACAACTGAAGGTGTAAAAATTATTGATGACATATTAGATAGACTAACGCCTTCTCAAAAACGTTTATTAAACGAAGAAGTTGCTGCTAGATATGACGTTTCACAACCTAAAGAAAAATGGTATGAAGAAAACTTAACTGTATTAGGCGAGCTAATTAATGTAGAGAGAATACAATTTAGCGAAAAGTTAGGATCTGGACTTACAGGCTTAATACCAGGACTTAGAAAAGCTGGATTTAAAAACTTAGAAATTAGCTCAGAAACAGGTGAAAACATGTTTGAAATGCTTAGAGGTTTTGCTAAAGGCGAAAAAGCTGCTGAAAATACAGCTGTTAAGTTTATAGAAGATAATTCTGAAAAAGCCGCTAAAGAAGTTTACAAAGAAGAAAATCCAAGTTTATCTGCATCTAGAAAAGAAAAAGTAAATGATTTAGGTGAAGATCTTGTTAAAATTAAAAACAAAGAAACAGAAAGACAAAAAGACTTTTTACAAGCTATAAAAAGGATGCGTGATCAAGGCAAAAATGAAATTGCAGATCGCATGGAAGCTGATTTAGGTAAAATGGGTGAAAGAGAAGGTAAAGTAATATCTGACATTGTAGATCAATACAATGAAACTATTGGTAATGTTGTACTTAGATTAAAAAGTAAAAATCCAGCTATATTCGAAACACCTACTTATCAAAGAAAAGAGTTTTTAAGAGAAGATGGCGGTTTAAATATGGCAAAAGTTATAGAAGCTATTGTTGAGCAAACAAGACCTGAGCTGATTAAGCATGTTAAAAACTTTGATCCAGCTAAAAACGAAGATCTTGATGCTTATATAAATTCTTATTTAGAAAGAAAAATAGGTACAGCTACATCAAAGAAAAACTTTAAAAGAGAAAGATTTGAAGATACTATTGAACGAGAAGATGGTACTGCTAGAGACTTTGAGGTTTCGGGTAATATAGAAGATGCTATTGATCTAGGTTTTAAAAGATCTGCATACGAAAGACCCAAATCTGTTATAGCTGAAGAACTTACAATAGGTGGTAAAAAGTTTGTTGATCAATCTTTAGAAGATTTTATAGAAACAAATACTTTTGAAATATTTGAAGGAGAAAGACCAGATGTTTTTGAAAAAGGCTTTCAATTGTTTGTAAAACAAGCTGGCCAAGAAAAAGCTTTTAAACCAGTAAAAAACAAACTAAAAAATTTAAATAGTTTTTTACAAGAAAATCATCAAACATTATTTGGTAGTAAAAATCTGCCTATAGGTGTTTTAGTGCAACTTGAAAGAAGATTAGCTCCAGAAGATAAAATATTTACTAAAGTTAAAAAACGCTTAACTACTCAAAAAGAAATAGACGAAGCTATAAATAAAGGCGAAGAGCTATACGTTGAAAATGAAAAACAAGGACCTACTGTCTACGAAAGATTAAAACCATCACCTGAACAAGTTAGAGAGTTTTTTAATCCACCTGCTGTTACGGCTGAAGGAAAAAGATCTGGTCTAAAAGGTACTAGAAAAGATGCTTTTGTAAACGCTATAACTTTTACTTTAACTAAAGAAAAGTCTCCTGGCGTAATGAAAGCTATAGATATGACTACGCAAGAAATAGCTAAAGCTTCGCAAAAGCTTATTGTAGATCCAAATATTGATTTTTCTAGAAGTAGAAAAGAGCAGAGAACAATGCTTACAGAGCAACGTAGGTTATTTAAAGAGTTATACGAAAGTCAAGGTGATAAATCTTTACCTCTTGAAGATGCTTTAGTTGATAGATTTTCTGAAAAAATACAACAAGGTATAGATAAAGATTTTAGCACTAAAAAGATTTTAGATGATGCATACCAAGTGGCAAGTAAGTTTTTAGTTACTAACGAATCTAAAATAGCTTTACAAGAAATAATAAATGCTAGTGCTAAAAAATATGATGGTATTAATAAAAAATCATATTTAGAAATAGTAAGTAAACTAAGAGAGCTTAGCGATACTGAAACTAAAACATTAGGTTTTGAAGCTAGTAAAGAATTGTTAGAAAATATTAACGCAAAACCAGACGGCTTTAATATAAAACAGCTTGATAGATTTGAAATGGCAGACGTTGTTTCTAGAAGAAGTTTTGATAAAGATTATAAAAACTTAACTGACTCTCAAAAAGAGCTTGTATTAAAAGAAATGAGAGCTCAAAAACTTTCGCCTGCTTTTGAAACAAAAAAAGAACAAATTGTATCTTGGATTAAAAACCACTCTAGACAAATAAGAACTTTTAGAGGATTACCTTTTATAAATAGAAACGATCAATTTGTTAGAGAAGTATTAAAAAAATCTGGCATAGATATTAGTAAGTTTGGAATAAAGCTTAGCAAAAACAAACAAGGTAAAAACATAATAACTGTAGACGGAGAAAAAATTGATGGCTATTTAGAAACTGAATTTATTAAAAGAAACTTTGAAAATTCTAGATTAGCTATTGAAGCTGAAGCTCAACAAGCTAGAGAGCATATGTTAGATCAAGTTGAATATTTTATTGAAACTGGTCAAGTTGAAAAAGGTAAAGCATACATGAAGCTTATGTTTGTAGATCAAAGAGGTGTTGGTAGAAAAGTATCTAGACCTGGACTTCAAATATTAGGACCTAAAGGTGAAATATTAAAAGGTAAAAACGAGGTTATACTAGAGCACGAAACAACTGCTAATGATTTATATTTAAAAACAGTAGATGCTTTAGATGGTAAAATCACTATTGAAGAGCTTAATGGTTTTTATGAAAAATCCAGAGTTAATGTTGTAACTAAAGAACTAGATAATTTGCTTAATAATTTAGGTTTAAGACATACTGGTGAAAATCGTATGCAACACCCTGAAGTTATTAAGTTAATGCAAAAATATGGAGACCAAAGAGTTTTATTTGCAGAAAGCGTTTATGGTAATAACGTTCCTTTTAGTGCGTCAAGAGAAAATAGATTAAATGCAGAGTTTAATAGAATAATTGAAAGATCTGTTGGTATTAGCGCAAAAACAAAAGTAGGAGAGTCTACAGCTAGTATTCAAGGCGCTAAAAAAGGTAAGTTTGATTTATTTATATCACCATCAGCAGAAGATTTTGTAGGTTTATTATATAAAACATTAGGTAAAGGTAAACAAGGTGATGCAGATTTAGTTTTTTATCAAGAAACTTTACTAAAACCTTACGCTAAAGCAATGGATAGAGTAACCTCTGAAAGAATAGCTTTAATAAACGATTATAAATCTATTAAAAAACAAATAGGTATTGTCCCTAAAAATTTAAGAAAAGAAATACCTGGTGGTTTAGGTTTTACAAGAGAGCAAGCCGTTAGAGCTTATGTATGGTCTAAGCAAGGCATGGAAGTACCTGGTCTTACTAAAGGTGAATTAAGACAATTGCTTAAAGAAGTTAAAAACTCTCCTGATCTTATTAAATTTGGTAATCAGCTTATAAAAATAAACAAAGGTGATGGCTACGTAAAACCAGAACAAAACTGGATAAGTGGTAGCATAACTACAGACTTGTTACAAGGAATAAATACTACTAAAAGAGCTAAACACTTGCAACAATGGCAAGCTAACGTTGATGTGCTTTTTTCTAAAGAAAACATGAACAAACTAGAAGCGGCTTATGGAACTCAATATCGTAAAGCTATGGAAAATATGCTATTACGTATGAAAACTGGTAGAAACAGAACATATGGCATGGATAGTTTAACAGGTAGGCTTACAGACTGGGTTAACGGATCTGTTGGTGCTATAATGTTTTTTAACACTAGATCTGCCGTGCTTCAAACTCTTTCAGCAACAAACTTTATAAATTTTAAAGATAATAATATATTTGCTGCAGGTAAAGCTTTTGCTAATCAAAAACAATACTGGAAAGATTTTGTAAAACTATTTAACTCTGATTTTTTAGTATCAAGAAGAGATGGTTTACGTATGGAGATTAACGAAGCTGATATAGCTGAAATGGCTAAAAAAGGTGGCGTTAGAGGTGTTATAAATGAAATACTAAGAGTTGGTTTTACACCTACACAATTAGCTGATAGCTTTGCTATCGCTTCTGGTGGATCTACTTTTTATCGTAATAGAATTAAAACATACGAAAAACAAGGTTTTGAAACTGCTGAAGCTCAAAGAAAAGCATTTGAAGATTTTAGAGAAACTTCAGAAGAAAGTCAGCAGTCAAGCAGACCTGATAAAATTAGCCAACAACAAGCTGGTTCACTAGGTCGTTTAGTGCTTGCTTTTGCTAATACACCATCTCAGTACGCTAGAATAATAAAAAAGTCTGTTCTAGACCTTAAAAATAGCCGAGGAGATGCAAAGACTAATATATCTAAGATAGTTTATTATACTTTTGCACAAAACTTATTATTTAATGCTCTTCAGCAAGGTGCTTTTGCTTTAGCATTTGGTGACGATGAAGATGATGAAAAGAAAAAAGAAAAAACTATAGATATAGCTAATGGTATGGCTAATTCTTTATTAAGAGGTATGGGCTTTTACGGAGCCGCCGTTGCCGCCGTTAAAGACGCTGCGCTTAGAATATATAAAGAGTCTGGTAAAAAACAACCTAAATACGAAAAAGCATCTATAGATTTTTTAGGCATAACTCCGCCTATACAGTCTAAGTATAGAAAAATAGCTTCTGCTGGTAGAGCTATACAATTTGCTAAAAAAGGTGAATTTGAAGATTTTAGTATTGACAATCCAGCTTTAGAGGCAGGATCAAAAGTTGTTACAGCTACAACAAACTTACCGCTTGATAGATTATTAGTTAAAAGTCAAAACATAAATGATGCTTTAAATCAAGATCTAGAGTATTGGCAACAAACGGCTTTATTATTAGGTTGGTCAGACTGGCAGCTTGGTATTGAAGACGAAGAAGATAAAAAAGAAAAAGGTAGAACTATTAAAAGAAGAGAAGTTAAACGCCGAGAGGCAAAAAGAAGATAATATTATGCCAAAAGACGCATGTTACCACAAAGTAAAAAAAAGATATAAAGTGTTCCCATCAGCTTATGCTAGTGGTGCTATAGCTAAGTGCCGTAAGGTCGGTGCTAAAAACTGGGGCAATAAAAGTAAAAAGTAATGGCTGTTAGAAAAACAAAGTCAGGATTAGCTCTTAAACGTTGGTTTAAAGAAAAATGGAAAGACGAAAAAGGTAATGTCTGTGGTTCTTCTAAAAACAAAAAAACTAAAGTTTGTAGACCATCACGTAAAGTTAACAGTAAATCACCTAAAACCTGGGGCCAAATGACTAAAGCTGAGCGTAGTAAAGTTGTGCGCGCTAAGAAAAAAGTAGGTATGGGCAAACGTAGAGCCTCAAGTAGTAACGTATCATAAAACAATAAACATGAAAAAACTATTATTAGTAGTGCTAGCTTGCGTGTAT